>Ga0214542_1000202_pt1 | contig 94591 bp, 36 predicted proteins | sample CNSS1metaG_FD_160096 | JGI IMG/M metagenome (GOLD analysis project Ga0214542, IMG submission 160096) | Root nodule microbial communities from cowpea collected in UCLA plant growth center, Los Angeles, California, USA - CNSS1 | ecosystem: Host-associated > Plants > Roots > Nodule | place: USA... | reverse complement strand
TATATTATATTATATTATATTATATTATATTTTATGTGTAAATATATTATTTATTTATATATATTTTTTAGATTATTTAATAAATTATAAATAGTTTAGTAATTTAAGCGGGGACGAGTATTTGGGCGGGTATATATATATCTCCATCCCCATCCCCATCCCCAGTTGAAAATTTCGGGTATTACCCATACCCATACCCATACCCATACCCAGTCAAAGCGGGGATTCCCCGTCAAAACGGGGAGGGTTCGGGTGATACCCACGGGCACGGATTTATTTGCCATCTCTATTGATGAGGGACTAATTCCAAATTTCCCTGAAATTTGAGGGACCAAAAACATATTTAACCCTTTCGGTAATTATCAAATATAAATTACATCATAATGATAAAAGAACTTTAACCTGAGATGCCAATGCGAAAATTTATTTTGAATATTTATTTAATTATGTTTATAGTTAGCATCCGCTTATCATATATTAATCTTAATAAATAAAATACTAAAAAGTAAATAAAATTATTGATTTTAATTTTATTTATTTTAAATATTTATATTAATTTTTTTTATAACAAGAACACTTATTTAAACAAATATAATTCAAAATTTATTAGGCTAATATTCATTAAATCAACGTTATTTTTTATATATTTTTAATGTTTATTTTAATTATTTTTAATTAGTGTTTACTTAATTAATAATTAAATATTAAAAATAAATAAAATTAACGTATGTTAAGTTAATGCTAACACAAATAATTTTTAGTAATAATCTTGTAAAGATTATTATTTTTTTTTTCTAAAAAGGGTTACTTTTGCACATAGTTTCGAATTTAATATGTTATTTAATGTTAGTATAATAAAATCTTTAATGTGTTATTTAATGTTATTATGATAAAGTCATTTGAAATTTTATGTGATTGAGTATCTTTAGTGATAATTTTTATTTAAAATATTTTAATTGTAAGAAAATCACTTTGTATCTGTACTAAAAAACAATTTATTCATTTGTATTTAAATTTGGTTCACAACCAGCAAATCTCAAGATAAACACTAACAACAAACACCAAAAGAGATATGAAGAGATTTTGCACTTAACCTAAGTTTTTTATCTTTATCAAATGAAACCCTTCACGCTTTTCATTTACCCACCTTCATCAAAGAAAATAAAAATGCTAAATAAAATTTCACATGCCATAAAACGTCGGGTAGTAAGAGAAAGAGTAAAAAAAATGTCAACATAATATCAAATTGACGAATAAATATGATATATTACCTATCTAAAAGTTTATGGTTTAAAGAAAAACTTTACAAAAATGGTGAGACTGACAATTTGTTTTTCACTAAGCATGGAATAAATGCACGGAAAGAATCACAACACAGTTCTTATATTATCTAAAATATAAAGTATATAGGTTAATTTTATACTTTTATAATATATTATATTAGATTCTGGATATCCAAAATAGGAATTTTGTAACATTTTTTGTTTTTCATAATAATAATAAATAAAAAATATTAATAATAATTAAAATTATCAATAATACACTAAATTGTCTTAAAATAGTTTTTATAATATTTAGATTTTATATTCTCTGTAGCTAAACAACCTTTATTGCACTACATCTCACATACTTTTCTTCCTTTCTATTTTGTTCTCTTATCCTTTCCCTTTTATTCTTTCTCTCTTATTTCATTTTTTTTATTTGTTTCCTATCTTCCGAATAATATATATATATATATATATATATATATATATATATATATATATATATATATATATACTTAAACTAATTACTAAACAAAACTAAACTAACATACAAGTAAAAACCAAAGGTTACATATCACATACGTCACATATAATTATAAGACAAAATCGTAAAACTCATGATGAATTCTTTAATTGTGTCGGTATCCATTAATAACTTGTCGTCAATAAACTGCTATAACATACATAATACATATTAAACAAACAAATGTTTATTTTTCACCAATAACTATTACAAGAATTCTTGTAATTACCGAAGATCTTGTATCGATAAAAGTAAATTCGTCTATACATTCAAAATTACTAACAAATTTTAGAATTTATTTTCATCGAAAATTTATATTGATAGTAAATTTGTTGGTAAATTTTGTGAGTTAGATTTGTCAATAAATTATAATTTGTATTAGCAATAGATAATTTCGTCGACAACATAATAAATTATAATTTGTATTAGCAACAGATAATTTCGTTCCATTGGTTATAATTTTGATTTTTGACAGATTTATTTGTCGATAAATTGAGCGGCAAATTTTCTACATAGTCTAATAGTATTATTTATATATTAAAGCGAGATGAATAATAAGAAAATAAGGAGAAGGAGGACATAGAGGAAAAGAAGGTCAAGCTAGTGACGGCAACAAAGGTGTGAAAACAACAACAACAAAGGCATGAGTATGATAATTGTGGTGGTTCGATGACAACACAAAAGTATAACAGTGACACAAAGGTGTGGTGATCGTGACTGCCGGAGTTAGAGGCTAGGAGGAAGAAGAAGAGTAAGAAAATGAGGATGATGAGTCAAAAGGTAACGACAGTTGATGTAGTAATGACAACAACACCACGAGAAGGAAAGGAGGAAGAAGAAAAAAAAGAAGAAAATGAAGAGAAAAAAAAAAGATTAAATTATGATTTTTATCGACAAATTTTACTGATTAATATTTATTAACAAATATGTGATCCTTGATAATAGTTGACAGATAAAAAAATATGTCAATAAAATTTATCGACGAATTTTTAAATATCATTTTTAAATATCAGTAATTCTTCCATAAAATTGAATTGTTAACTTCTTGAACCATGTTTGAGTATTTGGATTTCAACTGATCCTAATAAAAAGAAGTAAAACATAAAGATATAACGTAACTTTTAAATTACTGTCATCAACTTAAATTTTATGCAACCCACTACAATTCACATTGACATACTTTTGCCAAAAATTTTACTTAACATTAAATATAATTTGAAGGAAAGTGTATTATATTTATAATTATTTATCAAACTTAATAATTTGTTAATTTTCTTATGTTTTAATATTTATTTAGAAAAAATTGTTTCTTTTTGAAATTTGAGTTAATAACTTTTTTTTTCTCAGAAGGTTTATTCTTTAAAAAAGAGATTGAGTTAAGAAAATTAAAAAACAGAAATAAAAATGATTTTGATATAATCATTTTTAATAAACAAATTTACCATTAATATTTTTTGTCTAACAAATTTATTATAATTAAAGTTTTGTTGGACTGGGTAAGATATCTTTTAATTTGTGGCTTCATAAAGAGAGAGAGGAAAAAAAAAACATTAAAGAACACTAAAAGAATATGAAAATCCATACACTTGAAACTCCTTTTTCTAATACTTGTGGGTCTTGTATTAGAACTAGTTTATTAATTTGAGTTAATCTAAATAAATTGGAACCATCGTATATAAAAAAAGTAACTTTTTAATTTATCAATGCAACTCTATTTTTGCATGCAAGAACTACAATTTTTTATTTGCATGAAAACATTTTTTTTATGAATTTTGTTTTTTCTGAACAAATAAAGGACTGATATGCTCAATCACAAACGCCAAAACCTAACTAACTGACCAATCAATTTGCAATCAAATAGATATAAAATCTGGAGGGATTGGAAAGAATGAATCCCCGTATCTATATCTAACCCAACCAATTTATCTTTCGGAATATGAATAAAAACAAACTTCCAAAACAATCATATCAAATTTAACATCTAATATAAAATTATTAATACAAAGTATTTGAAGTCCTAATTCATTACCTAATTAAGTATGAACAACACAAAAAGAGTGATATTTCTTATGAGATGAATCATTATTATTTTTTCTCTATTTTTTTTTCCCTTTAGAAGGGTTAGGGCTTCAATTATCATAAAAGAATATCAGATGGAACAAAGCATCTTGTGTTGTGTTCAAAAGATATTATCACTTACACACGTCATCATGACAAGTGTGGTTGTGAACAGGTAACTATCAACTTACACAATTGTCAGCAACTGAGAAATAATCAAATTATAAATTTCAGATAATTCAATAATTTTTTTAATTTGCTTGTAACAAAATGTGCAATAGATGTCGATAGAAATAGGAAAATAATAATGATTATATAAATTAGTAGCAGATGATTTTGATATGTCATGTTATTAAAAAGGTGTAAATAATTTGCAGTTTATATTTATTTTTTAAAATCTTAAAATATAATTAGGGATAGAATAGGAATATAAAACACACATATATAAAACGAAGAATTTTCATTATATATTTGTATAAATATTATAAAAATTGTGAAAAATTCAAATAATTACTATTTTCATCTAATATTACATGAAGTTAATATGGTTCTTTGTATTAAAATAATTAATGATTTAATTAAAGTAGACAATGAATGTAGCATTAATAGACATAAAGAGATTATTTTGATAAAATTATTTTAATAATACACATACTTATTGTTATTTTTAATATATAAAAAGATAATTTTTTATAATTATTTCTTGTCATCTGTAATTTGAAAATTTATTTTTTTATTAAAAAATAATTTCACCATTTAATAATCATATAAAAAATTTGTTTTTATAAATTATACATATTTTTTAAAATTATATTTTTTTTATACAACACAATGTACACATGCGATCAGAGAAAAAAAAAAGCATACATGTTCTTTAATTGGTATAACAAAAAATAAAATGAAAAAATGAAAAATTTATTTATAATATAACAATAAAACAATAGTGAATAAGAGGATTGTTGTTGTCAAGACTTGAGAGTTAAATCCTGTTAGGAAGGCTGAGGGTGAAGTGCGCAATCACTTGGAGACACTAAATAATAAAACCCTTTGTTTGCAGTTCACATTCGCACTCTCTTCTCTTCCTCACTTTCAAACTTAACCTAAACCCAACGTTGTCGTTTCCTCATCCCAATCACCATCGTCCCGCCTACCACTGCGTCAATGTCGGCCACTGGTGGCGCCGCCATCGCCGGTGGAAACCGAAACCGCAATCGCCATCTTGGTGAGAACCGTTTCTACAGTCCGCCGCCCTTGCGAAAACACAGAGAGAAGCAGGAGCAGCAAAGGTCTTCGTTGTCCAGAACTTCCTCGGAGAACAGGCCTGGTTCCTCCTCCGATTGTTCGATTTCTTCTCGTGCCACATCGGATATGTCCAATTTGGATCGATTGTTGGAGCACATCACGCCCCTTGTTCCCACCCAATATTTCTCTAAGGTAAAATCACCGTCAATTGCGCTGTATTTTTTCTCCTTTCTAGTTACTCGTTATGAAGGTGAAGGTGTTAAATTTACTTAATTGGCAGTGAAGTAGCAGCATTGGACCTTTTTATTTATTTAGTGAGTGAATGAATAAATAGGTAGGATGTTTGGTTAGTCAATGTAGACATACCATGAAAGCCATTTAGGTTTTGTAGTTTAGGTTTTATAATTTATACTTGCGCTGAGGTGACCCTAGATTGATTGTTGCAAAACAAACTAGTACAGTGTGAATGTTTTTTAGTTTGTTTCCAAGGACGCACTGCTTATTTGGCTGGATTTTGTTTGTGTGGGAATTAACAGACCAACTCCAGGAGATGGAAAACTAGGGAGACTGAATTGCATCCATATTTTGTGCTTGGAGACTTGTGGGAGTCTTTTAAGGAATGGAGTGCTTATGGGGCTGGTGTTCCTATAGTGTTGAATGGGAGTGAATCTGTGACACAGTATTATAATGTCTCCTTATCTGCCATTCAGCTGTATATCGATCCTTCAAAACCCTCCACTCGACTGAGGTATGTCCGTGTAAAACATTTCAGCACTATTTTGGATTCTTTAATTTTTTTACTGGATCCCTTTTTTGTTTATAGATGCACCTTTCCTTGATTGGTAATCAATGAACTTCTATTCTTATCTTTTCAATGTTCTTAAATCAGTAATCTTTTAATTGTTGTCTTGTACATGTCAAGGAAGATTTCATAATGCATTTCTATTATGCATGATGAGGAAATGGAGTTCCGATTACCCACTTAGACCTTGATGAATTTGGAGTCCTTTGATGCATGGATAAATATTAAAAGAATGATTGGTGGTCTTATTTATAATCACATTGAGGCAGAATTTAATGAGACTGAAGCAAAGTTTCACTTTTGTTTACAAATTGATGACTTTAATGCCCATGGCAGCCCTGTCTGATTTTTCTTATTTTAGTGTTTGATTTGTTCTTAAATATCTTACTGCTGTATTTGCTTGTGTGGGGTGGCTATAGTGAATAAAAATATATGAAGTCTGGATACATTATGTGACAAGGATATTATACAAACAAATATGAGAATGCAGGATATTCTTCAAGATTCGAGGATATAATCTAGATACATGAACTTGAGTTAAAAAGTACTTCACATAAATGCAAAATATATGTGAAGAGAGGTTGAGCATTTCCAATTAATACATAACTATATTGGAAGATGGTGATCATACTTTCCAAAAATAATGTTTATGATCATAGAAAAAGTTACAAAGCCGCAGTTGCCTATCCTTCCATTGAACATGTTACAAGATTACTTATTTTCCCTAACTCAAGTTAGGATGTCACAAAAGTCATTAGTCCTCCTCAAAAAGAAGTTTGCTACATATTTTGCCTAATGTTTACTGTATAAAGTCGTGTAAGTTTAGTCCTATTCTAAGTATTGGATTCATATCTCAAGAATATTAATTGGTAGTTTTTTATTTCTAGAAAATGAAAGATACGTCTTGGATTCATATCTAGGTAGGAGGATCATGTGTGTATTCATATTGGACATGATATGGGTAAGACACCTAGCTTTTCCATTTTTTAGGAGTATCTAGGCTTCACATATAAAAGTATATATCAATAGTTTTGGTTTGGCTTCTGATTATTGTGCTATAGAGATGCCTTTGGCAAGGTAGAGAGAATATTCTCCCATAACTGGGTCTTGAAGGATAACATATGAGGTAGGGGGAAAAGCTAAGTAAGTAGCTTAAGAACTCACATGCCATACATGCATAGTGCATGATTGAATTGACTAGGCCAAGTTGCCGATGTCTGGTGGATAAATCAACTTGTCTACAATTTTATAATGGTTGACTAAGATGGTAACATATTCGCCAATCAGTAATGTGTGATCTAACTCTCTAAGAGACCTAAGAATCGAGCACAATAATGGCAACTACTGAAACCTGATCCTTTTGTTGTGTGAAATCAAGCTAACTGTTTTAATACTGTAGACAGTAATTTCCTTATCCAACTATTCTTATATTGTGTACTTGCATCTTAAGTCATTGTATTGTATTTAGCATATTTACTCTATTGTCCATCACCCTCTGCAGCTCTATAAAATGTATTGTTACTAGTATTTTTACTTGTTATAACTTTGATGTACTGTTACTACGCCTACTCATAGTAGCTTTCTTGGTGTCTACTACTAGTTGCCTATTTTAATAAATTACATTTAGCAAGTTGTAGACACTATTCAATATGATAGAAATTTATCTTACAGTTTTATGCTCATAAACACAATCATTTAAATGTAAGGAGTTCAGATCAAGGAACCAAATTATTTTCCCTTTTTGCTCGTGTCATGATCTACCCTTTCCAGGACCAGTTTACCATTTTAGCTGAATTTAAAGACTTGGCACAGTATGATATGTAACATTGTCATTCTAATGTTCATCTTTTTTCCAGGAAACCCAGTCAAGAAAGTGATTCTGAATCAGCTAGAGAGACAAGCAGTGACAGCAGCAGTGGCTATTGTCATGAAAGAGGAGCTAAGAGTGTTCATGGCAGTAGGAATCATCTTAATGTTTTGGATGCAAGCAATCATGCCTTGGAAAGGGTCTCACAAGGTAAACCTTTCATGGGTTCATCAAGTGATGAGACTGAGAGCTGCAACCCTCCTGGTCAGCTTATATTTGAATTCTTTGAGCATGAGTCACCTTATAATCGTGAGCCATTAGCAACCAAGGCAAGATGTTATCATTTGTTGGACTTACAAATTAGATTGTGTGTTTTTTTGGATAAATTTTTTTGTAGCACTTTTATCTAAATAAAAATAAAAGGAAAGATGAAACTAACTTTTCGTGAGCTAAATTAGCTTGTGAAGGATTTTGTTTCATTTTTTTCTTATTTTCCGTAAGTGCTTATAGGAAAAAAATTTAACCAAATAAATCGTATGTTCTTTTTAATCCTAACAAGTATTCATATTGCTTGACTCAGATTTCTGATCTTGAACGACAATTTCCAGAGTTGAAAACATACTGGAGCTGTGATCTTTCCCCTGCAAGTTGGGTTTCATTTGCTTGGTATGTTTTTCTCATCCTCTTGGTCTTCTAATTATTGTGGTTGGACAATAGCCGTTGTAATTACTAATTTAAAATTATTTGTTGCTGTGCATTTTTAAAGGTACCCAATATACAGAATACCTACTGGTCCAACATTACAGAGCCTTAGTGCTTGCTTCCTGACATACCATTCCCTGTCAACAGCTCTGCAAAGTATGTCTTGTTGTCTGTATAATTTCTATGTATGCTAGATGTTTGTAAATAGGTATCAACCATAACACGTGTAATCTCTGAATCAGGTTCAAATACTGATGGGCTACATAATCATTATTCGAGAGGTAGGGACATATCGAAGCTATCATTACCAATCTTCGGGCTTGCCTCACACAAGTTTAAAATTTCTGTCTGGGATCCTGACGGAGTTTCTGAATGTCAGAAAGCGAACTCTCTGTCGCGTGCTGCTGAAAACTGGCTCAGGCTATTGCGAGTGAATCATCCTGATTACAATTACTTCATGACTCATTATACATATTTGAGATGACCGGAGATTCTCTCAACAGAAGCAGCCCAACTTCCTAATACCAGTTTATGTAATCCCTGCCAGTATATTTTTGTTGTCCATTAAATTAGCAGTTATTTTTCCATATGCTCACAAACGCCTGAATCACTTGTGTTTTGCTAAATAGAACACCAGGGTCACTTCTTCAGTAAGGGGAGAATAGGTATTGAAAACTATACACCTTTCATATTGAAGGGTCTGCTTCTGATTTCATAGGGATGCAAAAAAGAACATTATTAACCAAATTTAAGCTTTTTGTTTTTTATGTCTGTTATCCTGATGATGGCTGAAAGATCCAATTGATATGCCACCTGATACATGTCTAGTATAAATGATGCCAATATAGTTGTCCATAATAAACCTCTTTATGGTGTGATGGAATTATCAATTATATAGACTGATTTAGAATTATTCGTCAGTCATAAAATTTGAAGGGCTTATCCATGATTGTGAGGACATTAAGAACATTCCAAATCATAGAGTCAGATTAAAAGCGAGCATTATTGTGGAATCTAGATTGATTTTCACGAATCATGTCAGTGAAGTAAAAATCATGACAGCAAAAAGTATTGGTAACATTATTTATATTTCATGCATGTACGCGTCTTCCCTAGTCTCCACAGCTTTCAAACTTGCCATATGATGACCTTTAATGATTTCATGTGTTATGACTATTACCAAATCTTGGTCACTTATAAGTATAAGTGGGACTAAATTTATCTAAACTAGCATTTAGTCATGAACGATTATCTTACCTTAAGAGTTCAAAAGGAGCATAGATAGAAGATCTTTCAAAATATTTAAAATGTAAGAACTAATCAATTTTTGTCAATAATTATGGTAAAATGTATCATTTAAATTTTTTTCTTATTGAACTAGCACAATTGATTTTCTTGTTTTGATATTCATGGGTAATGTCAGGGTTTTCTTTCACCTCGTTTTGGCATTCACAGGAGACAATGACGTTCAATTTTATTTTATTTTATTGTTTTCCACAATAGTTAGAGTAAACTTTAACTACAATGTTAATATATGCTAATCATAAATTATAGTTTATCACGTAAATTCCAATTTTTCATGACTCGGAGGTTTGATGACGTTTCCTATTTTTCATGCAGACTATAGTAAATGTATTTTGAATAACATTTTGAAAATTCAAGTAACATTTAATATATGAATTGATGAAACTTCCTCTATCCAGCAGTGCTTGCAAACGTATATAGGAGTTGGGTATTTTGCAATCATCAAGGTTTCAAAAAGTTGTAAGAAACAATTGTGAACATAAGCATCTTATGAAAGATGTCAAGCAGATTATTCGTATAAATTTGTATCAATATATTTTGCATCGTACATATTCTAAATCCAAAGTTTAATTTTATCACATGAATCATTTAAGTTTAGTTTTAATATACTTGTCACGCTCGAAATTATTATGTTAAAGTGTAGGTGTATAATTCTGTTCTACATTACGCTTTAAAACAGATTATTGACTTGCCCATTTTACTAATTCAAAATGTGAGGCTATAGAAATATAGCTAAATTCAAGCTAAAAAGAAGAAAAATATTACTTTCAAACTTGAATTTATAACTTACAAATTATTTTTCAAGAAGCTCTCGTAGCTCAGTTGGTTAGAGCACCCGTTTAGTAAGCGGGAGGTCTTGAGTTCGACTCTCAACGAGAGCAAAATTTTAATTTTACTTTCTGGTTTCTATTTTTTTGGTTTTTGGGCTTTGGCCCAGTTACGCTACCATTTAAAATGCTTCTTTTTTCGGACACTTTTCTGTTAATTTTTTTTTTGGGCTTTGGCCCCATTACGCTACCACTAAAATCATTTTAAAACGTAAGAATTTCGTTTTTGACTTGTCTGTCTTATATGTACAAAGTTTATTAATGGCCTTAACAACGTAAAATCCTCAATATAACAAAAATTTGGTTAACTTTACTATTTCCCCTGCTTCTTCTCTTTTCACGGGTAAAAAGACTAATGATGTTTCGAACAAATTTTTTCTTTAACGATTTTTACATAATAACTAAATTTCCATAAGTTAAAATTAATCGGTATACGTTATTTTTCCAAAAAATATATTCTGTATTTTTTAACTTTTTTAACTTATAGAAAAAAAAAATTTATTTTCTATATGTTTATCGTGTTTGAAAAAAAAAAAAACTAGTCCAAAAGCTCTTTTTTTTTTCTTCTTTTGGGTAAAATGACGCATTTATTTAGAGAAAGTATCTGTTCGGCTTACTTTTTTTTTAACTGAAGTATTTTGATGGTAATATTCTTTCGTTTGTGTACTGTGAAACCACACTTCTTTCATAGTGCAGTTTATTTAATATATCGCACAAAAAAAAAGTTAATTTTCCATATTTGTCACTTTAAAAAATATATTTAAATAGTTATCAAATGAATTATTATATAAATTTCCTTTCTTAATTAAAATTAAACTAATTATAATACAATTAATACAAAAGTACAAACTACCCTACTTAATAGAAATTGAATTGGTATGTACAATAATTAATTTAATTACTATTAAAAGGATACTTTTTGTATCATAATTTATTCAACTACTACCAAAAAGGGTATTTTTTTTTTTTAATATCTTGATTTTAATTTGCTGATAAGGAGGTGAATTTTTGCGATGGGTCACTATCTGTATAATATTTGAGTAATGAAGGGCAGAGTGATGGTAAAGAAAAGGAGATGGAATGGTCTTTATTAAGGGACCCAATTGGATGTTCACAAAATTTGAGATAAAATTTGTAAAGTTTTGTGGTAAGAGGAAGTAAAAAAGAGTACTTGATTCATTGGTACATATGTAACAAAAACAAATGTGTAATCATAGTACGTAACCTTCACACATCGTCCAATTATTTTGGCTTTAATTGTAACTTGGTTTTTGACTTTTAGCAATCATATTGTTCCATCACATGATGACCAAACAGACACAAAGAAACGTATGATTGCTCCAACTGGAATGACATGGAGAAAAAGACTTTTCCCATACACTCTCTCTAAAATACTTTCAATTTTAACACTCATTTTCTTATTCCACTTGCTTGATTTTATTTTTTTAATAGGAAGATTCAATATTAATAAGTTTTCATTTAATTCTAATTATTTCTTTTTTAAGTTTGAACATCTTTATATCTTTAAGATTTATCTTAAAATAGAAATTACCTGTTAAGTCGTTATCGTAATAAATCTGATCCTGATATCACTGTTAGGTTTTTTTTAAAAAGACAAAAGACATTTGATATTAATGAATTATGAATAAGTCTATATAAAAGATTAAGATATTCTTTTATATCTAAAACTTTAAGAGGATGAATTTATCTCAAGAAAAAGAATTTATGATTCTTTCGTTTATATATGATTTATTTACTTATATGTAAGTAAACTCTTTTATATTTTCTGATGTGAAACTTACAATTTATCTTGAATCCTAACGCTTTATGTATTTCAATAACCATTGTTTTTCTCAATCAACTTGATACTAAAGTTTCTGATCGTATTCGTAATATGATAAAGTATTTGTTGTGCACAATTTGTTAAGCTTTACATTTTATTTAAAGGTTATTGGGTAGAATATATGCAACTATATGTGAGGTGGATTTGGTTGTGTCTGCTCCATGTGTGTGCATTGAACATGTTTGAAAGAAAGACGCAAAGAAGATGCTGCTTATTCACTTTAATATGCTGCGCTGACTCAACCTTGCACACCTATGCGGCTTTTCCACTTCATGGCTTCATATATACCCCTCATTCCTAAGGACAAAAAAAAGAACCCTCATTTTTGGTTCAGTTTATTAGATCCAGTGAACACTAAAATGCCCCCAACTTGGCCCAACAATTGCTCATCATGAATAAGAATTTACTTTATATTCCTTCAACATCATGTCGGCGTGGATTCTATATTGATTTTAGCTGAGTTAACTATTAATATCGAGTGCTTATCATTAAATTAAAAACTATAATCAATAGTTAGAGTGTAATTCTTTTTACATTGTGACCGCAATAATTCAAAAGTTTTGTATTATAGATAGTTAAAAATCTCACGTCGATTGATCACATTTTTTTGATACCCAGTGATTCAATTCAAACATAAGGTGGAAAGAGTGATGTTTTGTTTATGTAGAAGAAACTTTGAGGGTGATTTATGCAGCAAGAATATGTTTGTTGTGGGATTGATCTGAAATGAATATGTATTTATATAAGGTGTTTATGGCCTAAAGAAGGTAAAAGGAGCACAAGCACATGTTAGGAAGTGGTGAGACCACAGAAATGATGAGGCCATGATAAAAAAAAACTGTGTTGTGAATGAAACATTTCCTAAATGTAATGGTAGGTAGTTGAGTATGCATGCACAATTGTTTGAAACATGCATGCAAAGGGATATGTACTTGCAGATAATGTCACATGTGAGTGTGTTGTTGGAAGAATAAAATTATGTTTTTGTGAAGAATAATGCTCTCTCATGCATTATTATCACACACATGTGCTCTACTTCTATACTTCTAAATTCATCACCAATATGAATATATGCCAAACCTTTAACTGCCTCATTTTCTTCTTCTTTTTCTCTTTCTTTTTCTTATATTCCCACACTTAATGTCTCAACGTCTCTCACCCCTACAATGCTTAATTCTTATTATTTTCATCAATTTTTCTCATTTTTCAAGTAAAAAAAGTATGGATTTCTTTTTTTGAAAAACTATTGGAGAGAGAAAAGTAGAGGAATTCATTCGATCTACACGAAATATTCTTGATAAATGTGTTACTATCAGTAAGATAAATATTATAAGTTCGATATTCAGAAAGAGTGAGAACAAAATCACCCATAAATAATATTGAAAATATTGATTGTCTTTATTCAATCAATTGCGAATGAATAAAAACAAGTAAATGAAGATAGATTACTAGAATAACATCGAGCGTAACATATTTTCCAGAAAATGTTTTTTTATCATTGATGACAAATTTAGAGATTTAATGATAAAAAAAAAAGTTCTATTGGGTACTGTTAGGTTTACAAAGGAGGTTCACTGGGGGGCGTTCTTTTCTTTAACCGGACACGCTTACCTGACCCACACTGTCAGTAAGACTTTCGATACTAGAACCATATTGCACTCGTCTGAGCCGGTTTTAACCATCGGCTCTGATACCACTTGTTAGGTTTTTAAGGAGGGAGTTATATTGAGGAGAACAAACACCCATGAGACCTGAGTCCAACTACATAAGGCATTGACACCACTCTCAACCCAAAACCTTAAGGTGATGTGTTTATGGGTCTTTATTTTTATATAATGCTCTATTTTCTCATTTTTTATTAATGTGGGACTTAGACTCACACTTGAATTCTTAACAGGTACATGATAAAAGAATTAGTCACATATTATCTATTAAGAACGAAATGTTAAAATTATTTTATTATAATACATTGATAAATAGTTCAAAACATTAGAAAATTAATAACTAATAAGTTTTGTTTAAATTTTATCTTAAATTTAAAATTTTATAAATTTTTTCTTGCAACTATTTAAGATAGAAGATAGTACGAAAGATTTGGGTTCATATAACATTCCAATTTATATAGTTAATACTACAAAATAGACATAGACATGATATCATAAAAAAAAGCATATGTATAATTTATATATTACTAGTAAAAATATATGCGCTCACTTGTTTACGATAATAAAAAATAATAAAATTAATCGATGTTCCTGACATTATATTTTATCACTGAATTTATAATGATATTGTGATGTTGTGACAGATTTATAGTGGAAACTAATCACTAACTTTATTTCATTCATTGTCATATTATAATCGAAAATGTAAAGAGTCAAATTCCTCGTCATGTTCCACCAAACAACTTTTCCCACAAACACAAGTTAATAAATCTCATGTCTCTTACATGTATTTGCCACATCTTTAATTATTTTTAAAAATTCTTTTTTTTTTTCTCTCTCGAGGGATAGTGCTATATTTTAGTTCCACGTGATTTGATTTCTAATTTAAAAAAATATATATATAATTTATTTTGTCCAATAAAACAGCACTTGAGAAATTTTACTACTAACAAGTAGAATTGCAATTTTATTTAAAAGTGATTATTAATTAGTTGAATGAACAGTAGAATGAGTTTGAAAGAAAGAGAAAAAAGTAATATTATATATCTGGATGCCAACCCGCACGTTGTGATAAAATGAAAGTCTCTAAATTTGTGTGAAGTAACGTACGAATGCGCAATGAATTGCTGTTTTCCTCTTTTGTAAGCTGTAACACACATCACCTACCTCACCTCCTTTTTTCACGTACTTAACTTCTACTTCTTTATTAACATATAGGGACAAATCTAAAACGTCGTCGTTCCATCTCACAATAACATGTATTCCTTTCTCTCTGCAGGATCCCTGAAATATACATAGAATAAGTGTTTTGAACTAGTTTTAATACCTTTAGATCATATATATGACCGCTACAACTTTAATCTTTTAGATTATGTTTTATTACTTTATATTTATTCTAACCAAAAATAACTTTAACCCTTCACCCTTTATTTTAGTAAGAAAGTTACTTCTAAGAACCGTAGTCCAGAATTAATTTTCTTGAAACAGTTAACTTGAGGATTTAATTATAAACTCTAAAACAGTTGTATTTGTATTCAGTTCTTTCTAATAATGAGTCTTGAAGAATGAAGTACTATATGATAATAGAACTTGGCTTTCAAAAGATAATTTTGTAAATCCTATTTAATAGCATAAAACTATTAAACAAAATATTTTGTAGTTGATAATCATAAAATATAGATTATTAAGATGTATTTATCATATTACATTCAATCAAATCAAAAGATTAAATGAGATACAAGTTTATGACAATCTAATGATCAATCTAAAGATTTGGAACTTTTAAAAAAGATATACACACGAGTCTAAAATATCATCTATACAGCTGCATCTTCTTTCCTTTTAATTGATCCAGCTACAACTTTTTTCATCTGTCCATATCAATTAAGTGATCATTGTTACAAAAGAAAACAAGACATAGAGAAAAGGTAAGCTAATGTACAAACAAAATTTAATCATTAAAGAATACAAACACTTAAATCATACATAACCAATCATCATATCTCATACAAAGACCTAAAAATATGATTTAATTATCCGGATACATGCATTGATATTAGACCTGGTAAGTAGTGGCGGAACTTGAACAAAAATTTTAGGGGGCCAAATTATATTTGTTATATATAAATTAATTTTTTAATTAAAAAAAATTCATTTCTTTACATCGTTTTCTTTATTCAAAATAAGTACTCATGATAATAAAATCCAAACACTATGACAATAATATATATGGAATCAAAAAAAAGTTACCTTTAGTCAAAGTGTTCATCTATGTTCTTTCAATGACTTAAAATCTTCAATAATTGAATCAAAACTGAAGCTAGTTGCAATATCACTTTCCATGAAAATCAACTCAATTACGTGTAACAATGAAAACATCTGAGTTAGGCCGTTCGCTTGATTTTTTACTAAAAAGATAGCACGGTAATCAATATGCATCATCTTTTAGTGGCGACATGAAAGAAATAAGTTAAACCATGTATATTGAAATCTTCTTGGATGATCATCTTTACCGGACAACGAATAATTTTCTAGATGCATTTGATATGGACCTCATTTTAGATAAGCCCTTCGTACCTCATTAATTTGATTGTGGGTATTGTCAAGTTTGAATACGCTTATCTGGATCACGATCTAAAGCATTTTCAAATTCATTATATATAATTTAGGAACCTTTTTTTTCCAGCAAAGAATGAATAAACTAAAGAAGAACACTTATGGGGTGCTCTAACCCTTTTACAAAAAGATCAATAACATGTATAAAAAGATGTAAAAGCTTGACATCGAAACCTTTCAAGACATGACAGTCAATAACTAGAGATCCATCAAAGATTAAAAAGACCCTAAAGAAGATGCACATGAGACTAAAGCAATAGCCACAAACTTGTTATGCTGCTCCAAAATACACAACCAAAAATAGAGACAGAAAGATCCTACACATGAATAGGTACAGGCAAGCGTATAATTTAGGAACCTTATAAAGTTGTTTTTCATTTTCTTCAATTTTTGAATTCTCGTGAAGTTTCACAATTTTAAATGACGTATATGTATTTTTTTCATCTTCATCACAAGCCTTTCTCTTGAAAAAAGAATCAATTATTTTACTCTTTTCCATAATTTTTCTAATATAAATTTGTCACATCTCACCTATTTACAAAAAGATAAAATTATGAATACCCCAAATTAAATCTTAAACAAAAACTCAATATTTTAAGAAAATTAATAACTTATAAATGATTAGCTTCCCTTATCTTAGAGTAGATTCCTAATTTTGCTTTTCCTTTACACAACTTCAAAGCCTAAAAGAGCTCTATCTACACAAAGAAGAGTTTAATCAACAATTAGAGCATGATTTTATTATCTCTAGCAAATAGAGATATGCCTAGAGCGTAGAAAAGCTACATATAAGAGAAAAACATATTGTTTCGAAAAAAAGGTAAAAAATGAACTTATTTAAAAGAATAAATTGTCCGGTCCAAAATGTTTCTTAACTCTTCAATTTTTTCGTAGTGCAATTTGATTTTGAAAATAATGGTGGTGAAAATTGAGATTGAAATAAGAGGAGAGAAAGAAATTGAGGCACGGAAGAGAGAAACAAAATAAAGAAGTGTAGGAAGTTATAATATAGAGAGAAAATGTGATTTTTAAATTTTAAAAAAGTTTTTTCAAACTAAATTAATATAAATAAAGTAATAATATATAAATATTTTTTTTAAATATATAAAAAATAAAATAAATAAAATATCGTTGGGAGATCCATGACTCCCCTGTCTCACTTATGTTTCGTCACTGCTGGTGAGTTGTGCACTTGTGGTGACATCCAATGCTCTGTCAAGCCATAGATAAAGAGTTTTTACTCTACCATACACAAAGTTAGTTTGTTAACGTATTTGACCAAGGTAAAACTCCTATAATAGGATCTCATGCTCCTCTCACCACATACTCTATTATTATTATCTATTTGAGAATTGAATAGTTATTAAAACATCAACAAATAACTTTCAACTGAATCCCCACATTAATACATACATTACTACAAATCACTATTAATCATCCTTGAATTCTTGAATTAGCATTGACCAATCTCAACTCAACCTCATCTAAATAATATCAATTACATATTATATATCACTCATTTCCTAGACAATAATTCACGTTTACCACAAAACACCAAAATTTTAGCATAAAAAATATTATTTGATTCTAATGTATTCGTTCAACATAATCATGTACTCGTTGAACATTTCTATTCTATTAATACTTTTTATTCGAATTCACAACATTTCTATTAAATCAAGTCACCTCCTTTTTAAATACCACATTTTATTGTTAAAAAGTTATTGCGCACTTTTTTTTTTCAAATATAATTATGAAAAAATTAATTTACTAAAAATCAATCTCATCAATCTAATGATTAATAATGTGTTTTGTGATATATCTCCTTTATTAGGTGGACTGTCTTATCCTAATCCCATAATAATTATGTTAATCAATATATTATAATAATATTTATAACAGTAGTAATTTTTACAACTTGAAAAAATCTCATTGAGGTCTTAAATATTTTTCCTCGTGTTATTCAGGATTTCTTTTTCTTCCATGTTGAAAATACCATCTCCTTATATTATTAGTGGGTTTTTATTTATACCGTCCGCATGATGAATTCAGGATAAATTGGATTTTGATATAGTAATAATTTGATTAATAATAGTAGTTATTAGCATATTAGAATAAAAACAGACATTACAAGTGTTCACAATTTTTTAAATATTTATATCGTATTATAAGTTAATATTTATATTGTATTTTTAGTTATAATATGTATATAAATTGATAAAAACAATGAGAATATTAAAAAGTACATGAATGTTAGGAGTAGAAATTATAAATATATATATATATATATATATATATATATATATATATATATAAACCTGTGATAGTTATATACAAAATATTTCAAATGATTATTTGACTTGAACTCATATTATAGATATTTTATTTTATTTCGAAAAGATTGATGTATTGAATAGATTTATAAATTTTGCACTTGCCATACTACATTTCGTTCGCACAGAGTCAATAACCACTTATATAATAAAGTAGATTTCTTTCATCTATGAGATTGTATGATCCTTTATCGATTCTCACTACCTAACACTTTTCTTTATGTGAGTTTAATATTATTAAAGTCAGGATAATCTCATACACAGAATCAACATTAATCTCATTCACACATAAATCAACATTTTACACTAGATTATGGGTCATGCGCTCACTATACTTGGCCACATACCCCACACAAAAATAGTAGATTATGATTAACATATTGAATCTACTTAGTCATATGCTCACTCATATTATTTTCAAAATATTAAAACATGTAATCCAATTTATTTATCGAAAAAAAAAATTTAACAAATCTTAATAATTAAAAGCATTTAAAATAAAATTTTCAAGTTTTTGGAACATTGTTCGGTTCAACCACTTGTCTTTCTCCAAGAGAGCCCACTTGTTGGCCCAACAAGTTCACCTACACTCACCTTATCATAATAGCTCGCACAATGAGGAAATTGTTTCGCCGAACAATCTAATCTCTAGAAGAGGTTTGTCTATTCACCAATCTTCTTTGAGCTCTTTAGATTTTCAAAAATTCACTTTCACTCAACAATTGGATGGCTCGTCCAACGAGTTTACACAATTTCAAAAATTCAATAGATGTATCAAATCAATCAATGGGTAAATTTGGAACAATTTTACTCTCTTGTACTGAAAGTGCTATAATTAGTTCAAAATGACTTTAAATGATACCAATTAATACTCACATAATTACACAAGCATCTCAATTATTAGATACATTAATAACTTTTATCACAACCCACACATAATCATAATCTATCATCATATAACAACTATATTTACTTTGGTCAACAATATATCACACAATTTTCCATAATCAATTCATTCAACCAAACTTACTCGTAAAGAGCAAACTAGTTTCCTTTACCTAAATAGAGTTTTTGACTCAATTAAAGACATTAACTCTCACATGATGTTCCATCTAAAAATAAAATAAAAACACATATCAATTATATAACATACCATAATATAATGATTACAAACATACGAAAAATCATCTTAAGCTTTTTTTTAACCATTTGCAACCGCACCACGTGCAACAAAAAATTCAATCTAACTCAAAACTTATACTAATCACAATTTTAATAGGATATATTATGACTCATGTCATATTCTCTAATCTATAAATAAAAGAGAATTATTTAAAATATATATATATATATATATATATATATATATATATTATATTTTATAGAATGACTACTTCTACTTTCAACTAATTTGTAGATTAATATGATATGATACCCACTTGTTTGATATGTTTCATGTAAGCAATTATATTATATATTTTATCTCAAAAATATAAGACAGATAAGGTAAGAGCTAACTTATTATTATTATTTAAAGTAAAGTTAAACAATTGTTTTAGTGTCACGATGTTATTTTTATTTTGTCTCTTATTTAAAAAATAATATATGTATTTTTTTAAAATAATCAGTATGTTTTCTTCTATCAAACTAATTAATAGAGTTAACAATTACATTTAACATTAAAAAAATTAAAACTATTAAAAACTGTAGGATAAAATGAAAAATTCATCATAATAATAAAATAAAAAACTATTTAACAACTATTTGACTTAGAAAATAAATTCCAAATATTTTATTTCACACGCTTCCATTTAGTGGCGAAAAATAAAGAAAAACAAAGATGCAGTTATTTTATAAAGAAAACTATTAACACTTTAATTATAAAAAAAATTATATCGTATGATTTTTTATAAAAATGTCAATATTTTTGGAATTGAAAAAATTATAAAAAATAGAAAATTAATAATTTAATTAATTTATTCAGTCATACTTTGTATGTAAGATATTAAAAAAAAATATATAGTATGTAAAGAAATTAATATAGTGTTTTTAAAAATTTGTTTGAAAAAGGGCATTATTTAGTTTAAAAGTATGATGTGTATGGTGTGTCCTGAAACATTAATTAGAGAAGGTAGAAGAAGGTAAAAAATGAAGAAAAGGACGTGTAGGAGACGCGCACGTACGTGGGAGTGGGGCCGCTTTCTGTTTTCAGCGATGATGACATATGAGTTTCCGTGGGTCCCACTTTTCCGCGTTGGTCCACTCGCTCTGCAACATCTTGCCCTCTTTTCCATGGCCCCACACCTTCCCAACACGCCACCTCTCTTTATCCTCTCAATTTTTTTTCTTTTTCATTTAAAACCCACAACAAATATTTTCTTCATTATTATTATTTTAAACACAACTAATAATTTCTTTATAAATAAACTAAAATAAAAATCTAAAAGGCATTGCTCTTTTGAATAATTGGACCACTCTCGCTCACTATTTTTTGTTAGTTATATCTAATCTAAATCGAGTTATGAAGTCAATTTTAGTTATTATAAATTCACAGAAATGCGATTACATATAATTTAAAAAATAAATAGAAATAAATATACAAGCTAACAATAAATACACAAGCAAATAATAGACATTTTTAGGAGTGTGTCAAATCAAAAATTGATAACTACAAATACTTTTTGGAAAAGAAAAACATTAATAACTTATGTCTTTTTGTCGTGTTTAAGATTTTTGAAATTCACTCTATGGACACTGTTGATGTTCATGATATGAAATTATCAATAATAGATAAGTTTTTATGTGTAAGGTTGACTGAATATGAATTTGATATTTCCGATTATTAACTCAACCAATAAAATTAGTTTATAATTTCAACATAACTTTAATCATCTTGCTAACATTTCAAAGAAATAAGAAATATCAGTATACATCATTCACTCTGATAATCACCTGCTAATTTATTCTTTTCGTATATTAAATTTATTAAAAAAACCATCTAAAAAAATATGATTGTCAATATATTCTTTTACTTCACAATTATATTAAGTAAATACAAAATGTTAAACTTATATGATTTTTATTTGTACATAACTACAAATTTAACAATTGAGCAATTTTATTAATTTTTTTTTTTTTGTGAAAAATTTATTGTGATGATAAATTAGATGATTTAACTTTCATTCACATAAAATAATATACAAAATTTAATATTATACTTATATCTATTTATTTATACTTTTTTATAATAAGTATGGTTTAATTATTTTTTGCGAGATGTAATTTTTTATTATAGGTTTGATGTGGTTTACTATGTTTTGTTTCTAATTTTATTTTAATGATATTTAATGTAATAATAAATGGTTTTTGAAATTTCAGAATAATTAAAATGTGAATTTTGAAAAACTTTCGCACCTTATATGGACCAGTCTCATAAATTCTATTTTTGTTCTATATATATTTAAAATTTTCAATACAATCCATAAACAACTGTCTATTTTTCTAAAGCTAAAGCATGTTTATTCAATCATGAGACTTGGAAAATTTTAATTTAGGACACTCCGCAAACTATTATGAGAATTGAAAATAAGAACAGCAACATAATTATTCATTACTTATTATTCAAAGTCACTATTTTGTTAGATAATTGTAACTTTTATTTGTTAAATGTTTTTATCATTAAGAATGCATCCCAATAGTTAATAACTAAATTATAAAAAATAGCATCTATGCTTTCATAGTCAAAAGTTTATCTTTCATTAATAATTTGTTTCTTGATGGAGGTTAGGGTGGTAGACTATTACATGTCTCCCACCATGGAAATTTTCTTCGCACCGTTAGATCAACTCAATCTCAAATAAAAGGTTCAGATTTTTTTCTCAGGTGATGATCTTTATCTTCTTTCATTTGGTTCTTGTGCTCCGTCGAAGGTGATTTTTTGACAAGGATATTTTATTTTATTTATTGTCAATGTTTTTCCTCTTCTTTTCTTATTCTATTTATTTAATATTATTATACCAAATACTGATAATTGGAAATTTCAGATTTTCTTTGTAGATTTTTTTTTTTTGCAGAGCAGACTTTAGGGAAATATTAATATCAGGAAGTTAGCCAATTTTTTAAGAACAAAAAACCGTTATTTATTATAAGGTAAATTTAAATAAAATTCATGATTTATCATAGGTTAATGAGTTTTATTTTATCCATGATTTAAAAAGTGACATTATTTTACTTTGACTGATGTTTCCTTAATATTTAGGCATCTGGCGGACAAATTGTGGGTCATACATACATGATAAGTTCAGTTTGGATAGCACCATGCATGACCCCATATTAGAACCAGAGAATTATAAAATTATTTTATAATAGGGTTAATCAATGATCATGTGAACTAATTAAAAATCTAGAGGTGTTTATTTTTCCAATTTTAACCCCATCCCTATTAACTCGGTTTGACTAAATTAGGATAAAATGAAAAGGAATGTTATAGGATTTGCATAGTGTTTTGCTTTATCATTATCTAAGGATATTTTCCACATTTAACACGTGTACTAAGTATTTTTCTTACATGAGTAAATAACATATAAATAAATAAATGCCATGTTACTTGACTTTGACTAATTTACATAGATTAAAGGGAGAGATGTTAATGTGTTTAAGTTAGTCATGAAACTGATGGTGTTATGTGTTTGGACTAAGAAATGGTTTTGTTAACATTTTGTGGTGGTTATAACTAATTTAAAAAGAATAGCATTTACAGTAATTATGAGATAAATGAAATAAAAAATTAATTCTTTTGCGATAGCCATAATTAGATATATATAGAAAATCTAGATTATGATGATTAAAAGAATCGATTATTGCATGTTTGATTTATTTTTGATAAAGTATAATAAATGATAGCAAAATTGCATTAGAAGCTAAAATTGGGGGCTGTGGTAGATATGAATGATTAAAGGAAGAGATGATGGATGGTGGCATTGAAAGAATGGGGATTTGAAGAAAATAAAAGTTAGTAGATGAGAATGGGAGTGATGATTGAAATGCACACAGAACATAAACAGAGACAGAAACAGAGGTAGAAGGAGCAGAGAGAGAGACAGAGAGTGAATTATTAGAATGGTATGCCAAGAAAGACAGGGAAAAGTTGGGGAAAGTTACTCACACTTTTCTCCAACTCCCATGAATCGCCATGTGGCTTAACTTAACTCACCATCTCCACCCCACACCCACACATTATAAATTATATATAATAAATATTTTAATTCCGCGCATGAACCCTCTCTCTCTCTCTAACAGTGACGCACACAAATATTCCATTTTCCTTAAAAGCATATATCACCTGTTTTCACTATTCTCTAGCCCATAAAAAGCTTAAATGCAAGAAACAACAAATAAATAAATAACCAGACATTATTAATAATATTGAATGATGAACTTTAAAGATTTAAATCTGTTGGGAGAAGACAAAGCGAAAGGCAAGAGTTAAGAGAAGAGTGTCATTGTGGGAGTAGTGGCCACTGGGGAATCAATGTCACAGTTTGAACTTCTATATATATACAGTCTACAGTTTTGTTTTCTAAACTAGTATTATTCTAAATAATCCCCACTTTTTCACAGTGAAAAGTGTTTCTTCTCTGCTCTTATTTATTCATCGTAAGTAAGAAAAGGTTCCCAACCGAATATACGTTTTTCAGATGATGCTGCTTTTTTGCACTGCTTCACTGCTTTTCCTGCAATATAAAAATTAAAAAATTTTGCCCCCCAATATATATAATAAAAAATGAAAAAAATGTATTTGTATTTTAGAAACATTCCCTGTGAAAATTGTGGTAGAGGAGATGAATTTGTAGTAGGTGGGAGTGGAAAAGGAAAGAGGTTATCCTATGAAAGGGGTTTGACGAGACACGTGGCGAGAGGGGGGAGATGGTGGAGGAATAACCAATATAATATTATCTTTGCATAAAAAAAAAGGCAAAGAGTGAGTCAGAGTGCACACTGATGAACGCAAAGAGAGAAAGAGAAAGGATAGGGATAGGGATAGGGATTCAAGTTGTTGAGTGAATGAATAATGAAAGGATTGAGTTGAAGTGGCTTCAAAAGTAGAGCTTCGGAACCATAAAGTTCTTCAACGGAATACCCACTTTGCACTCCCTTTCTTACGTTACACATTTTCATATCCTTTAAACAATTAATAAAAAGCAAATATTAGTTCAAAATTTCTGAATACCCACTCTTGGCACACCAAAGTGGGTACCAAAACCACCAGCACTTGAAACATGATTTTGGACACATGAATGCTATTTTAAGGTAATTGTTGTTGAATAGGTTTCGAAGGTTGAGAATTTGGTTACGTTTGGAAGGGGTGCATGTCAAGGTGCTTACCATGGAATGAAGTTATATATATATTTTTTGGAGTCAAATCAATGAACTGGCTTGCATAAGTTGGGCATTGGTTTACATGTATGTGGACATTGACCCAAACTACCAACATCAAACTTTGTACTATTTTATTTATTTGTTTGCATAAAGCTTAAATGAGAACAGACCCACCATCGCCATGGATAATGCTTCCTTTAGTAAATGCTATAAATTAATTCCCTCTACATGCACCCTGCCCTACCATTTTTTCATCACAACAAAAATTAACACCAATCCGATACTTCTTATCTTCTAATATTACATTTTTCCTGTAAATAAACATTTTCCTTCGAATTCAATTATTCTATCTTCAGACACTTTAAATTAAATTAAATTAAATTAAATTAAAAAAATCAAAGTTAAAAGTTATATTTTAATTTATACATTACTTATTCAATCAGGAATACTTTCAAATATATGGATCACTTATTATAAGTTCAAAACATATTACGTGGGTACGACCTTCATGAAAAAAAAATCAATACTATATGTTATTTCTGTAAAAAAAAAAAACAAAACAAAAAATAGTTGGAAGGTTATAAATATTTTAAACAAAATTTACATTGATCAAGTAATTCTTAATTTAGTATTTCATTACTCCTTGATCAATCAAGAATTAATAATGAAAAATGAGTTTACTGAATACTAATGAGTATTTAATATTTCTAATCTCATTAAGAAGAGAGCATTAATTTTGAGATTAATAACAAAATAAATATATAATTGAGCATGATTATTAGATAAGCATGCATTGTTGTAGTAAAGATGGTAAACGTAGGCACAGTAAAATGTAAAAGGTTTTGGAAGAGTAGATTTAAGAGGAGGGGTTAGTCCTACCATGAATGAGCTGGATCCACTCTTTCAGGAGCCACTCACACCCAACTTTCACTATATTATATTTATAAAATTATAATTATTATAAATATGTAACATCACAAACTATCTCTGGAAATAACAAAATTAAAACTACAACTATTACCTTCATATTATTATTATTGGAAATTTATTAAGTATCATAATAAATAACATTGATGTCTTGCTTAAAACAATTACAAATACTGAATACAAAATAACAAATCTCATCAATACCGGAGAATAATTAAAGAATAATTAAATACCGAGAAATTCAGAGTGTAACAGTGACAAGGCGAGGACATAAGCTTGAGGCGCAGAACGATAGTTATTGTTTTTTATTTATTTTATATTATTATGAAATAAAAATATATTTCTCACCCAAAATTCTTCTTCTCTTTCTTTCTCCTCCGATTCTTGCGTTGCGAATTGGTCCAATTGCAAACTCAGCAGCACCTGCTCCTCAATTTGTTTCGCTCCACTTTGGCCTCGAACTCGATTCGAACTATGTGAACGCCACTGTTGTCTCTCGTATGTTGTTGCTGTTGCTGTTATTACTATTGTTGTGGTGGTTCTACTGTTCTGTTAGGTTCGGTTTGGATCTCCGAAGCATGAATCTGGGCAACGGAAAGGGATCCATGTCAACGGTTACTACAACAGCGGTTATGAAATCCGGAGACGCCGTCTCCGACCAGTTTCCGGCGGGTCTCAGGGTTCTGGTGGTCGACGATGATCCCACGTGCCTCATGATTCTCGAGAAGATGCTTCGCACGTGCCTCTACGAAGGTACCACTCTACTACTACTCCATCCTCCATCGGTTTGTTGTTACTGTTTTCTGTTTCTCCCTGTTTCCTATTCGAACGTCCGATAATTAATTGAACTTCTCAAAAAATAACAAAAGAGAAACAGAACAAAAATTGAAACCCCAACTTAATTAACTACTTGGGGATCAGTTTTTTTCTTCTTGATTTGTTGATTCTTCCTCTGAATCAGACTTTTCCTAACCGTTGGATGTCAGATTTGTAATTTTGTTTCTGTTGTGGAATTTTATCTTGGTTGATATGTATGCGAACTTTTAGAATTTTTGTTGTGGTGGTGGTTTCAGTTACCAAATGCAACCGAGCAGAGACTGCGCTTTCACTTCTTAGAGAGAACAAAAATGGGTTTGACATTGTTATAAGCGATGTGCATATGCCTGACATGGATGGATTTAAACTTCTGGAGCACATTGGGTTGGAGATGGACCTTCCTGTTATCAGTGAGTGCCTCGTTTGACCTTATTAGATCTGTTTCTGGTGGAGTGCATTGGTGTTTAAATTTGTATTTTCTGTGATTGTTGCAGTGATGTCTGCGGATGATGGTAAAAGTGTTGTTATGAAGGGTGTGACTCACGGTGCTTGTGATTATCTGATTAAGCCTGTTCGCATTGAGGCTTTGAAGAACATATGGCAGCATGTGGTTCGGAAGAAGAAGAATGAGTGGAAAGATGCAGAGCAATCCGGCAGTGCCGAAGAAGGAGATCGCCAACCTAAGGCATCTGATGAAGCAGATTACTCTTCCTCAGCTAACGAAGGCAGTTGGAGAAACTCAAAGAAGAGAAGGGACGAGGAGGAGGAGGCAGAGGATAGAGATGACACATCCACGTTAAAGAAACCGCGAGTTGTTTGGTCTGTGGAGCTTCATCAACAGTTTGTGGCTGCTGTGGATCAGCTCGGAATTGACAGTATGTATCTTTTGCCTGGGTTTTTGAAGTTGTTTGTAGCTTTTCTATCTTTGTTGCATTTCCACTGAAGTGAAGACCTATGCAACCGAACTTTTGATGCATAGTTGTTGGGATTTTTGTGTGTATATTGTCCAAACAACACTTTGACCACTTTGGTTTCCAGTTTCTCGATACTCCCATTGTCTGGTTCATTGCAAGTAGGTTTGGCATGGTTTTCAAATTATTCGGGTCAGCAATATTAATAGATACATTAAGACTCTATTTTGGCTTTAAAGTTGCATCTATAGTCAAGTCTTATCCCACAAGTTGGGGTTCTAGCCATTTTTATAGTCTTTCATGTATTTTCCGGAGTTCCTCTTCTACGTGTTTTACTTGACTATTTTCCACTGTTCTTATTGGAGCCTCTATTAGTTTGCTAATATCATGAACCATCTTTAGTGAGTTTTTCTCTAGTAATTTGCTTGTGCATTTGGTCATCTTGTCTTTTTATTGTATGTTCATTCTTCCTTTTGTTTAATCTAGTAATTTGCTTGAATATTCTTCTTCAGAGTTATGATACTCTTTAATTTTGCATGACTCATCTGATATTTGTATTCAGAGGCTGTTCCTAAAAAAATTCTGGAATTGATGAATGTTCCTGGGCTCACTAGAGAAAATGTTGCCAGCCACCTGCAGGTATCATACTGTTATACTGTCTGTACTTTGGGAAGGACTTGGTTTAAATTTTACACCTACTTGATTGAAGATCCCTTTTTTCATCTTGTTTTTGTTACAGAAATACCGGTTGTATCTTCGAAGATTGAGTGGAGTTTCTCAACACCAGAATAATATGAGCAACTCCTTTCTCGGCTCTCAAGAGGCAACGTTTGGGACAATTTCTTCGATTAATGGGATTGATCTTCAAACTCTTGCAGTTGCTGGCCAGCTTCCTGCTCAAAGTCTGGCTACTCTTCAAGCAGCAGGACTTGGTAGGTCAACTGCAAAAGCTGGTGTACCAATGCCTCTCATGGATCAAAGGAACCTTTTTAGTTTTGAAAACCCAAGGGTACGATTTGGAGAAGGCCAACAGCAACATTTAAGCAGTAGTAAACCAATGAACTTATTGCTTGGAATCCCCACCAACATGGAGCCTAAGCAGCTTGCCAATTTGCACCAGTCTACCCAATCCATTGCCGGTTTGAATATGCGAGTCAATGCATCTGCCCCACAAGGCAACCCCTTATTGATGCAGATGCCACAATCTCAACCTAGAGGTCAGATGCTAAGTGAAAATACTGGTCCTCGTGTTCCCAGGCTTCCATCATCGTTGGGTCACCCTAATGTATCAAATGGAATTTCTAATGGCTTTCTGGGCAGAAATGGAATTGCTGGTAATAACAGAGGACCTGCGTATAATCCTGTTCCACCAAACTCTTCGTTGTTGAGTTTTCCAATGAATCAAAGCTCTGAAGTCTCCGTCAACAATAGTTTACCTCTTGGAAGCACTCCAGGTATATCCAGTATCACAACAAAAGGCTCATTTCAGGAGGAAGTTACATCTGGAATTAAAGCATCTGGTGGATTCCCAAGTTATGATATTTTTAATGAACTGCACCATCACAAGTCCCATGATTGGGAGATAACAAACCCAGGCCTGACATACAGTGCCCCCCATCATGCAAATCATTTACAAGGTAACATTGATGTCTCGCCATCAGTTTTAGTGCATCAAGGGTTTTCTTCTACCCAGCAGACCGGCCAAAGCAGAGATGCTACTTTAATTGGAAAAGCTATGTTCTCCGTGGGAGAAGGGTCGGAGCAAGATAACCTCCAAAATGCTGTTCAACACCTCCATCCGCTTCTTGTTGACAATTCAGTAAGGGTTAAGTCTGAAAGAATTCCCGATGCAAGCTCCCAGACTAACCTCTTCCCTGACCATTATGGGCAGGAGGATCTGATGAGTGCGCTTCTAAAGCAGGTTTGCCCTTCATCTCTTTCTTTCTTTGGACCTGGAATATTTACAAATCAGTTTTCTCATGTGTTTCTAATGTTGGCAGCAAGAAGGCATGGGACCATCTGAGAGTGAGTTTGAATTTGATGCTTATTCTCTGGACAACATCCCTGTCTAGAACAAACCCTGGCCAGTTCTTTCTGATTGCAGTTTGTCAGTGTAAATAGTTTATGTTACACAAGCACGTTATCATCCTGCAGTTAGCAATTTTGGAACTGAGTCTAAATTGTTCAACAAACAGGATTTGGTTGATGTCAAATATTCAGACTTCTGGGATTACTAGTGTATTGTAATGGCGTAGTCTGAATGGTTAAGATGAATCAGATAAAAACGTCAACTGCATATATATGCACAAGGCACGTGCAATTTTGACTGCTATTGATAGCAAAGTTGCTAGCAAGCTTCTAATTTTAGGGTGTTCTTGAAGGTATGTTGGCGTAGGGCAGAATTGCAGAAGCAAGGTTTTGATACATCTGCAAAGTTGTCGTAGGATCTTTTCTAACTTCAAATAACAAATTATGATTTTTTTTTTCTTCTGTTTCTTTTGTAATTTATGTCATTCAAAGTAAGTAACGACTTCCCTAAGCATGTAAATATTGCATTTGGCTGCTCTAGACGTTTGGTCTGGCCATTCTTTTCTGGTTGCTTCTGTACTGCGATACTTCTGTGCTTTTAATGTTCATTATGTCATGCATTCTTTGTACATGAACCTGGTTCGGTACTTCTCTCAGATTTTATGGCTACCACTCTATAGCTATGCAATATTCATTGCTAAGCATATTTCAAGCGTATATGGGAATCTCTATGCTACGTTAGAGAATCTCTCAACGCCCTTTTGCAGCTTCCCGAAAACAACTTAATTATCAGAATGCACATAGATAGGGAAAGTTAATTTTGTGTATAAGTGTTTTCAATGCATATGCATGAATGTTCAAGTATAATCTAAGATACTTAGAACCACTTTAATCCCAAATTCTTGTCATCAAGGGCACACACAAAAAATCACACCCTTTAACAATTAAAGAAATTGTATTCAGGTACGTATAGTTAAAAGAAAAAAAAAAACATTAATTTAGTCGTTTGATGCAAGTTAAGATTTAGTTGGAAGCATATGATTCCTACACTTATATATATATATATATATATATATATATATATATATATATATATATATATTGCTCATTTTCTTATCTTAATTATTGGGGTTGAACATGGAAAAGGCATCCATTTTTATCTGTTGATGTAATTCAATATTTAGGTTGACATACATCAAAGTTATTTTACTAGATTTGTTTTCGTACCGATCAATCAATGTCGACTAAGAAATTTCTTCAATTGATACTGATAAAAAAAAATAATTCTAGTTAATGTTAGTTGAAAGTATTTATAGTCTAAATTAGAAAAACAAAAGTTAACATTGACAAAGAATAATATTAGTGTAAATAACAAAAAAATCTATTGAAGATATTGGCAAAATATAATAATAGAGATAGATTCCTTAAAAAAAAAGCCTCTAGTTCAAATCCATCAATAATAACCTGTTATGAAAATTTTGATGAAAAAAAAGAAAAAAGAAAAAGAGATCTTTACAACATTCCTAATTAATGTTGCTTGAATCATTGCTGATAAAAAAAAATGTTGCTTGAATTTCTTTTAGTCTAAATTAGAAAAAAAACATTGGAGAGACATTGATATAAAGTAATAACCAAGATAGAGAGGTCCATAAAAAAAAAAATCTAATTCACATCTATCAACAATAGTGTTCCCAATATTGATATGAAAACTTTAATTAATATCAAACCAGAAACAAAATATTTTACAACACAAAAATATTCCTAACAGTTTTAATAAAAAACTAACTTCAATCGATTTAAGTAAAACTAATCTTAATAGAAACCAATAAGAACAAACAATAGTCTCAATAATGTTTTAATTTTAGTCAAGTCAACAATGTTTCAATCAAAATTGAACTAAGGTTAAAAAAACATAAATTTGAGAGATAAAAAAATTGAAACTATTACTTTTTAAGAAATCTCGGTACTCTCATAAAATTTGAAAATTTGAATTACGTTTAAATAAATTTATCTTAACAATATTTTTCATTATGAAGTATTTTAAAATTTTATGAAACCCAAATTCTGTTTAAGAATTCTCTGTTCAATTCAAACACATTCATAAGTTTGAAATATGTTGTGACCCTGCAAACGTAAAAGAAAATGGGTATACTTATCCTTTCATTTTCTACTTTGTGTCCTTTCTTCCACTTTTTCTTCTTTTTCCAATTTCTATTCTAAACAAAGGACAACTTTATTCAATAAGAAATCATGATGAGAAATTCCAATCTCAAAGAGGGCTATAGTTTTTAAAGTGGAATTGGATATTAAATAACGTTGGTTTATAATTAATGATTATGCATCTCATTTATTTATTTAAGGAATTTGTCATTTTACGTGATTGTGAGTGTTTAGATAGTTAGCCTGGGTTCTAAGTTTGAAACTCATTACTGTCATTATATATACAAAATAATAATTTTATCCTTTTTTTCTCATTTAACAACATAAAAAATGGTCATCCTTTCTACTTTCATCCCTTCTCTTTTAAAAAAGAGAACTACAATGTTACAAAAGTGATTTACCATTTAATTATATCAAATCGTAGCGGAAGAGATTATAACTAATATATTCTTAATATTATACAACATATCTATAATAAACTAAGTCTGATAAATGTTTAATTCGTATAAATATTTGAGGTATTACTTTGGACTCACATTTCCATTTCCATTTTTTTCCCTCTCTTTTTCCACTCCCTATATCATTCAAATTGCTTCCAATTTAAGTTATGCTTGGTTTAATCTCAGAATCAATTATTTCCGCCTCTTACAATTTAGATTAATTTAAACACTTTAACTACTTATGTTGGTCGGCGTCGATTTTTAAATCAGAATGAAACACACCTCGACAAGGAAAAATTACTCAGATTAACGCAAACAAAAGAAACAATGAAAGGAGAAAAAAATAAAGTTTTAATAGAAAAAGGAATATATTTCTATCATCATCTAACACAAATCTACAATCCTCTGTACTATAACATGCTCGAAAGAATCACATATGAATTGAACAATGAGTGACAGCATCCAAACCAGACACACGCGTGAATGTTACAACAGCACGACTAAGTCCACTGAGTTTCTGTGGTAAGGTCAATATATGAATCAAATCCTGTCTCGGGACAGAGCAAGCCAAAGTCTAAATCAAACATAGCCACTATCATCTCATCAAGAGGAACGACAACAGTGATAGAAGCACTGAAGTACCCAATGAAAAACCATTCCAAGAACCACCACTAGTTGGAAGCACCGATGGAAGAGAGCATTCCTCTCCATTGAAAAAGACTTTAGTGGGAAAGCCATCTCCACGAATCGTATTGATTCCAGGAGTAAGTTTCTTTGTGAAAGAGATCACTGATTGTTGTTTACCAGGCACCCTAGGATCTCTCAGAGGGTCAGCTCCATCAGCTTCTGCTACAAGGTAGTTCAGTCCTGGCAAACCTTGCATAATAATTGTGTTGTTTACGCCATCTAGAAGAGTTGCATTGAAAGAGTACATTTTCTCAAAACCTGCAGCTGCTTTGTCCATTTCTACTGCAGCAAACCAGTCTGCAAAATTGGTCTCACCCCAGTTAAAAAGTGTCACCCTTGCACTCCATCCTTTAGTGTAGTCCGAGACCAAATGCCAGTTGATGCTCACACCACAGTTATCACTACATGGCATCGGCTTTGGCACCGGAAAATGTTTCAGGCTTGCCCAAGCAATGGCCTTGGCGGATCGGTTTTCAAAAGGAACAAGAAGTGCCTCTGGTGGAAGCAACATAGCTGGGGCAGTAGCACTACATGTTCTCTCTGTGTTCTGGGGACATCCACAAGCACATGTTTTGCACGGAACAACTGAATCATTGTAATAGGCCGAAAACGAAACACAGCATTTTCTTGATGTTCCCTTGGCTGTTGTAATGTTGCACACAACCTGCCAACTGGCCATCACAGTTTTGTTCGACGGTAAGCCAGAAGGATCAGGGTTTTCCGTGGGACTCACTCTTACTGGAGGGCCACATTTATAGTCAGGGTTGAGGGTACCACTTATCTTCCAGTTCTGCGGCGGTGAAAGTTGGGACCGGTTAAGCGCCGGTGGCATCTTGAAAACCTGCATTTGGAATCTTGAAGCTGACATGCTAGGGTCCATGGAGGGCGGCAAAATAGTACCATTCCGGCAGCAAAAGGGAATCTTCCCAAGGTCAGAATCATTGAACTTGGTTGGAGGGAGATCGATTATGGTTGGCCTCCTCTCACAATTCAAAACAGTGGCAAAGTCAAGATCCCTATAGAATGTACCTTGCTTACCGAACAGACATTCAGAAGCATCCACAACAGAAGGATAAGCCCCTTTCATTGAATATATAAACTCATCATTCATCCAGTCCCAGCTCAACCTCCAGTTGTCAAGCCTCCCAAGTGGGTTATGGTTTGCAATAGTAACCTCAGCCCAGTAATTAGAATCGTAAGTTCTTATCACGTCATACATAATGCTAAGATCACCATTCTGACGTGGCAGAAACTCTTCATCCGTGGTGATGTTAGTTTTGAACTTGGGATCTCTGGTGCAGCACACACTACTAGCATTCTTCCCTGAAAATACAAAAAGTAACCCCACCCCATTTCATTAATCACAGCATTTCACTAAACCCGATCAATCCTTTCACAGATCAAACAAAACTAACCTTAACCTAACTTCAACGCAATTAAAAATTCAAACTTTTTTTTAAACAACATTTTCACAAGCACCTAAGCTACAGTCACAGATCAAGGAGAATAACCCTACCTTGGGTGGTGGATGCACGACAGAGGAATCCATCATTAGCGAGGTTGATGGATTTCGGCATCGGAACACTGGGCGGCGCCACCCCGAACACGGTGCCGACGAGGTTGATCTGAACCTGCATCTGGGTCAAGTCGCCGGCAGTTGCGACGGCGGTCTTGAGATCGGTCATGGGGTAGCCAGCGAAAACAGTGCCGTTTCCGACGGCAGCGGGGAGGGTTGTGCCATCGGCGAGAACCGCATTGGACGCAGAGACCAACAACTCGTCATGGTCGAACCCCACGAAGACCTTCCACGACTTGAGCTCATCGAGACCGTTGTTGAGTACTGTCACCGTCGATTCGAACCGGTAGGGCTGTTCCGCCGCGTTGGAGACATTGGGCGGGAGCCGCGAGCCGCCGGTATAGGCATAAGAAACGAGGATGCCGTTACAGGATTGAGCATCGGAAAACGACGTGGTTGAGAGGAAGATTGTTAGCGCAGCGATGGTGCTGAGGTAGCAACACTGGATTGGGAGGAGCATTCTGGTTTTTGGAATTCGAAATTTGAACTAGGAGAGAGAAACGCGACGCATCGATATTAAGTAGCTTTTGTTTGGTCTTTTTTTTTGTATGTGAGAAAGTGATTGCTGGAAGAAACGCGCTTGCAAGCAGCTGTAATCAGTGAATGGCATTTGAACGTGTTTGGATTTTAATTTTGGTTTTTATGTCTTTCTTTGTGCCGTGTTTGGTTAATTAATTCAAAAGACACAGCATGTTCCAGTTCAAAACTTGCGTGTCTTTCCATTCTCATAACCTATTAAAATTTATTATTTTATTATGCAAACGGATCCTCTCTTTTTTACAAAGGAGAAAAAGTGTATGTTTACTTTAGTAGAAAAAAATATATAAATTTGTGAATTTTTGAGACTCAAATCAAACGTTCCATTTAACAGCTCTATTAAGTGCTTTAATTTGAATTGGTAGATCCCCAATGAAAACGAGCTTTTAAGTGTTGACTCTAGTGGATTTATGTTTGCGTTTGGGATATACGTTATAACGTGATTGGGCCAAACGTGGTGGACTATTAGTGAAAAGCTAATATCCGCGGCTTGAGTTGCGGCCACGTCTGTGTCACTCTTTCACCAAAAACATTCATATTTTTCCTATAATTAACTCCATTTTAAATAACTTCACCACTATTTTTTATTTATTTTCCACTTCAAAGAAGTTTTAAATTGGAGAAAGTTCCGAACTAACATTCCCGTTAATTATAGGTGAAAAGAGAAGATATTTCTAAGCTGCGGAATTTGTCAACATAAACTTCTATTAGAAGTGAAAAATAATACAATTATTTCAAATTAAATGGGTTGCTAAAATAAAGATTATATGATATGTTCATATATTACTATTACCACTTCTTTTACTCAGCACTAACAACTATTTATTTATTTATTGCTGATAAAAAAAATGTTTTATTTATAGATGTCAATTTATTACTGTAACACTCACATGCAAAGTTTTTCTTGAAAATAATCTTGAGTAGGAAGCCCATAGGTTTTGTTGCTAGGACCCTGAGAGAGCCCAAGTTGGGCCCAATGTCACACAAATTTCTTTCTATACCACCATGGTTTCTATGTACACCTCCATTGGGGTGGTTAAAAGACCAAACGGCTACCTTCTGCTGCCACCCCTTGCCGTTGGCATCTCCTTCTTTCCGCTGCCAAAGTTGTGTAGTGGATTTAGAGAAGAAAGTGTTATAACTTGTCCACTATGAAAGCTTTAAAATAAATAAATAAATAAATAAAACTTTCAGATTATACAATCTGAAAGGCTTTTTTATGGAAAACACTCCTAGATCACACGATTAAAACATTTTTGTTATGAAAACATGACTTACAAATTGTATAATTTAAAAAGTTATCATTTTGTAAAAAAAAATTACAAATTTATCAATCCAAAAGTAAAAATAACTTTCAGATAGCATAATTTGAAAGTCAACTTTTAATAGCAAAGCAAGAATTTCCATATTTATAAGGTGCAAAAAGAAATTGGATTATGAACAGTTGTGTCAATGAGCATGATCTCCCTAATCTGGGCCTTTGACCCTTTTCTCTTATAAAACAGAAAAACCTTACATAAATTTCAAACAAAAATTGCTCACATCCACAACGAGATTTGGTGGAAGACTGTTATTATCAGCTACAAAAAACGTTACATGTCGTAATTTACTCACACCAACCAAATAATAACAATTTAGTGTAAAAGAACTTATTAGATTAATATTTATTTCATATAACTAAAAATTATGATAACGGATGGTTTTTAACATGTAAATTATGTTATAATTACAATTTATAATAAAGCGAAAAATATGTATTTTGTCCCTTAAGAGCCAAATTTGGAAATGGTCTCTGGTTGAAACTTGATCACTGTTTGGTCCATGTACTCTCAAAATCATTGTTTTAGTCCCTATTTTTGGATGGTGTTAGAAATAACAAACGGAGTGTCACGTGTTATTTAATTTTTTTATAAAAAAAAAAACTAGGGTCAGGCCGACGCTTTTCGCAAAAACTGGACAAAAATATGTTTTTGACACCTGAAGTTTGAATTTAATTTGAATATATTATTACTGATATATTATTATTACTATGTAATTATTATTAATATTAATACTAATAATAGTTATAGTATTATTATTTATTTTAATATTATTAATAATCATATATAATAATAATACTTATTGTTATTATTATATAATAATAATACTATTAATAATTATATATTATTATTATGTAATATTATTATTATTATTATGTAATTATTATTCAATGTGCAGGGACTAAACAGTGACTAAGTTTCAACCAGGAACCATTTTCAAATTAAGTTTAAACTTTAGGGACCAAAAACATATTTTTTCCAGTTTTTGTGAAAAGCGTCGGCCTAGCCAACGCTAGTTTTTTTTTTATAAAAAAAAATTAAATAATACGTGGCACGCCGTTTGTTATTTTTAACGCCGTCCAAAAATAAGAACAAAAAACAATAATTTTGAAAGTACAGGGACCAAACAGTGACCAAATTTCGACCAGGTACCATTTTTAAATTTGGCTCAAACTTGAGGGACAAAAACATATTTTTTTCCTATAATAAATAAACACTACTTGAAAGAGAGAATCCTTATAATATTTTCATTAAAGATTATAAAACATAGCCTTAGTGGTTTTCCTTTGTTTTCATTCTATCAACAATGAAATCTATGTTAAAATGATTCCTATGAGTGACTAAACATAGGTCCTTATTATTTTTAAATTGCTAATCGAAACTTGTCATTTTTCTCTCTTTCTTTGTGAGGTCATATAATTATAAAATCTCTCTTTTTCTAGGTGTCATTTATTATTCTTTTTTTTTTATTTGTTAATTATATTACAGTCTAACACAAGCATGAATAATGAATAAAGGAAGTAATCAAGGATGCCACATTTCATAGTATTATTTCCAAACTTCTTGATAATAATATACAGCACATTCTGTTATTATTGTTCTATACCATCATCTTTATAGAGCATATAAATTCTTTCCTAATTCAATGTATCTGATATGACAATGAAAAATAAATTGCATGCAAATTTTGTACAAAGAGAGAGGATAGTATTTTATTTTTATTTTCCTTTTCAAGAAACAAACGAACATATTTGTGAAAAGAACCATCTGTGTGGGTGAATTTGAACGATGTTGTCACCATGTTTTGAAGATATACTCAAAACGACCATTTCGGACACTACAATCTCATGCTATTACCACTGAAAACACACACATCTCATACTCCATTCATCTACAAAACTTTTACATTTTATGCCATTTGAAACAATCATAAAAGCCATGACTTTTCACTTCTTTTCAATAAATAATCATTTCATTTCACAAATACTAAAGATATTCCACAGCTAGAAGAGTGGACCAAATAACATTTTGCAAATAAGACAACATTTTACTCAAAATGTTATTTATACTTAGCAACCTTAGGTGTGAGTCAATTCTTTGTTTGGTTGGCTGTGTCGTCTTTTCTCAAATATGTGATGTTGTTGGTTCAAACTTAACCACTGTATTAATTGCTTCAGAAACAACACAAAAACATAATATTTTTTCTGTTTTTAGTTTTACACAAGACTTTCATCGTTACCAACTCATGTCAATTTACCAAAAAAGAGAGAAAGTGAGCTTGTTTGTATTCTTATTAATGGCTTTAGTTGCTTGATTTAATAGCTTTTCTTGGGAGTACTTGCTCCTATATATTATTTAATGCCGTTCTGTTAGAAATTTAGCCATCTCATGAGTGTGTCCACGTAGAAAAACTTTCAACTGTTTTTTTATTTTCACGAAAAAACATAGGTGAGAATTGCACCCAACAAAATAAGAATTATCGTCGGAAATTTTAATTCGATTAAAAATAAAATAATTTAATAATTTAATAATATATAAATGAGGTGTAAATTTCTTTTTACTAATTAGTTATGCGAGGTTGAATTAAGTTTAAAATTCATTACTAACATGATATTATTTTAACAAGATTTTTGTGTAATTAAAATATTATTTTTAAATTTAAATGTGATCTATAAACATTTTATTTATAACTAAAAAAGTAATATCAAAACTGAGATACTTAGATTTTTTGAATTAAAATATTATTAACTTTAATCTATGTATTTATTCTTTAGTTTAGAACACTCAACTTTAATTCAGATGAAATACTAAAATTTATTCATTAACTAGTAAATGTAATTACATAGTGTAAATTATGAATAAAACAATTATTAAAAATGGTTAAAATTTTGTTGATATTGGTATTTTTATTAAGAAATTGTATTAAAAAGGAATGTTTATACGAATTGGAAATAGAGTACATAAGAATAAGATAGTATAATGTGATGCGATGAGTTCCTAACGGTAGCAGAGCCACGTGGAAGTTGCGTCTGCTTTGCGTCTCCTTCTTGAGTTGCCTCATCATCTCTTTCAACTGCAAAAATGAATCATCACCCAATTCTCTCAATAACACCCATGCATTTACACAAACTCTACCTTTTACTATCAAAATAAAACAAACACATATATGTTGTCTTCTGCACTGTCCTAAAACTAGTTATTTTAATTTCAAAGTTACGAGAGTAACGTAATCAGCTATTTTGGTTATCATAACATAACACAGCTCCAACAGTGCCAGTGTTCAATTCAAACAAGTCTTCCCAACGTGTGAAACCAAAACGTGTCGACCTCATCTTTTACAATATAACTCATTAAACTTTTATTTTTAATCTGGTGTCCGTTAACCAACCATTCATTCGCACACAACGAAAAATTGCATATTATAGTATAAAGTTGGTGGCGTTAATAAAAAGTGTAGGGTGGTAGCTTAAAAGATAAGAGACTAGGAGTTCCTATTTCCTACTCTTTACTTCACCCAACTTTCTCTTCCCACACTCCACTCCCTTCTCTTCTTTACCTTGCTTTCTAGGTAGCAGTAGCAGTAGTTTGTGAAGGATGAGGATCTTGTGTTTAACGTTGTTGCTTCTGTCTAGTGTGGCAATGGGAGAAGATGCCGATCATAAACACTCCCTAAAAGCCACCTCACACGCGCAGATCCAGTGCACAATGTGTTCCTCTTGTGAAAACCCCTGCGGCCAAGTTTCTCCGCCGCCGCCGCCGCCCTCACCGCCACCTCCTTCCACCACAAACTGCCCCCCACCGCCGTCTCCTCCTTCCTCCGGGGGCGGTGGCGGAGGTTCCTACTATTACTCTCCACCCCCACCCTCTCAGTACACCTACTACTCACCACCTCCACCAGCATCCACCGGCGGTGGTGGAGGAATCTACTACTACCCTCCCCCCAGCAACGGAAACTACCCCAGACCACCGCCGCCGAACCCGATTGTGCCGTATTTTCCGTTTTACTACTACAGCCCGCCGGCGCCGGGCGCCGCCGCTCCTACGCCCTGGACGGCCTCTTTTGTTCTCTGTGCAATTAGTTTGTCCTCCTTTCTGATGTTCTTGCTTTGATCGTAAATGCAAGAAACAAGAAAAAAAAGGGCTATAGTGGAAATAACGGCGCAGATTTGCAGATCTAGAGATTCTGAGGGAAATGAGAGTGAGAGATGGAAGCGGTGGTGTATTTCCCGTTCTGCCCTGCACACACCTACAGAACCCACACATGTGAACTCGCACGCACGCACGCGCATCCTCTTACTACATATGTTTTCTCTCTCTGGATTTCTAGTGCCAATGTAGATTTTATGTATTACTACTACTACTAGTGAAGTGTTATTTGGTCAGTATAAAATTGAAATAAATTACACTTATTCACGTGATGCAAATAATTTGGTACAGTGTTTCGTGGTTACTTTAAAATTTGTCGATGACTTTATACACATGAATCGAGTGTGTTGTGTAGGTGATGAAGGTGACAGTGATGGAGGTGGAAGCGAGTTTTATGATTTGAAAGTATGGGGTTGATTGAATTCTTTGTCGCCACCAACGTCATTCCAACCCAACTATATTCGGGAGCGTCTTAATAATGTCTCATAAATCAAACCCTAGCTTAACGTTCTTCTTCACAAAACATCAAAACAAAACTTGTCCTTCACCTTGTCGTCTTTTCAAACTCCATAAGTTTGAATAAATGCTTCCTACCTAATTTAGAAAAGGAAATGCACAAACAAATACGATTATAATCCCTAAACAAAATTATATACATTAGTATCAGGATTGTTCTGGAACCCTCTATTTTCCAACATCACCATTTCAAATTGACATTTTGGATTCGTTGACCAGAATTCGGTCAGCCTTTAATATTCTTTAGGTTGTGAACGCCCTGTTCTTCAATTCGGAGACACAGTGCACAAAAAATGTTTTCCTTTCATTAAAAAAGAAACAGATTTACACAAAATAAAATTAATAAGTTCATTAAACACTCTTCTGTCATCTTCGGCAAAAAGGAAAAAAAAATGATGAACACCCCATAAGAAATTATTGATTTGGGTATATGATGAAGAGAGACAGGGTGCATGTTTTGTGTCTAAATTGTTAGGGAAATTTTATAGTGTGGTGATGGTCAGAAAATATGGTAAAGATATATTTTGATTTAGTTTTATGAAAAAAACAAAGTAAAGGACAAAAATGTGTTGGCAGGAATTAGCTGTAAGGCACAATGGTGGTGTGAATGCCAAATGGGCCCTAGCGTCCATATCCAACCTCACACTCTCTCTCTCTTCGGTTTTTTCTTTTTTGTTTGTAGATCATGTTTTGGCTCTGCCACAATGTTTTTTGTGTGTATAAGTATAACTTTGGTATTTATACGGATCTACTACAGCCACCATGAAAGGTACATAAACCTTTTTGTATATTTCAAAAGCTCATCATTAGTTACCTTTTAACGTAACACAAATGATTCATTTTTAACCATTCTTGGCTACCCACTCTCTCTTTAACTTTCACTCTAATTGGAACTCCTTCCATTAACATACCACGTAACATCTAAATTTTCTTATATGTAAATTCATTTATAAAATAATATTGTTTGAGTGGAAATTTTTTAAGATAAAACACATAATTCACCAAATAAGTGGAACTGTGATTCTAATAATTGACTCTAAGTTTATCGAAGAATTTCGAGTAGAGATTTTTTTAATTTAATAATTTTATCTTTAAGAAATTTGAAATCGATAAATTAATACTTATCAAGATAAAAAAGAGATTTCCTTTAACTATAAATTAAAAAAATAAAAAAGTGGTTGTAAGAATAAATTTTCATACTCTTTAAATTTAATTGAAAAAATAAAAAAGTAAATTCAAAGATAAATTTTTATTCTTTTTAGACTTCAATGAAAATATTTGTTTCGATATACCTAATACTCTTATTGTTTAAGAGTTGAATATAAAGATCTAAAACAAATAATATGTATCAAATATCTTATAGAATTAACTCTTAGATAAAAGTTACTTGTAAATATTAAATTATTAATTCTAAGTCATGTTAATTACATAAAATATGGTTAAGAACTACGATTTTCAACAAAACCTAATAAGTCTAACTTACTAATTCTAATTAGTTACGGCTCTCCATGTTCCTCCTAAAAGAGGAAGAAGAAACAAATACATAATGAGCATCACTAGTTTTGAAATGTAAAGAATTCAAGACTTCATTTCTTTGTATAAATTGGTAGAAGTAGCTGAAATAAGTATAATTAGAAAACAAATCCTTGAAAACTTAAAGACTTTCTTACAAAAATGAACAGAGACAAAAAGTAAGTGAAAGTTTATTTTTTTACTCTTTATAATGCTTTCATCTTAAACAAATTAGTAGGAGAAAAATACATCAAAATAATTATGGTATATTGTAAATATAATTGTCATTTTAAAATATAACAAATTAGCACAATTTAAAATATAATTGTAGTTTTTTTTCACTCTAATTAATTATGTTATTTTACGTCTTTCAATTTTTATCATTATATAATAACAACGTCTATTTATTTAATTCTGTAAATATATATATATATATATATATATATATATATATATATATATATATAATTTGACTTATCATGAATTTAAGTCAAGTGGTATTGAAATATTCTTTAGACTCATTTAACCTACAACCCACCTATACCTATTTCATATCTTTTAATTAGAAAAAAAAAACTAATTTCATTTTATTTATCTGCATTTATTTAGATTCTGTAATTTTCAATATCCTCACTTAACCAGCAATCCACTTCTTTACTAAATTTTTCTTTTTTTTGTCATTGAACAAGAAAAAAAATAATTTTTTTGTATTTATTTACATTTCTTGATATTTTTGAGATCTTACAACATTGAATATTTGAAAATGACTAAAGAATATATATTTTTATTTTTATATAATTTAGTGTGTCAACCCACTTAATTTTTGAATCGATAATAAATTGATGACAATTGTAAAATTTCTAACTCACCAAAAAGTGACACATGTTAGACTCATTCATTTTTAATCCAATCCATTATATGTCACTCCATACAAACCAAGTTAGCTCACTTAAACATTATTAACTTAAATTCATATTTTTTATTTAACTACAGTGAAATATCGTATAAACACCATTTAAATTTTAAACACTAATAAATACTATTACCATTTTACTTTTGTTCTATTGTCATTCTAATATTTCCATTTCCAGTGTAAAAGTTATATGGGTTTAAAAGGTAGCTATAACATTTATGAATAATAAAATTAAAAGTATTTATTATAAGTGATTATATATTTAGATTCTTTAATCAATATTTGATTTCGCATATAACATAGAGTTTTTCATTATTATAAAAAAGGAAGAGTTACTATTAACAAAAGATGATGACTAAATACTTCTTTATACATTAATGTTAGGGGTAGATAATATTTTATATTAATTATAAGTGTATTCACTTATTGAGTTTTAGAAATATTTAGAAAATTTAAAATATAAAATATATTAATAAAAGGTAAAATTGGTTAGAAAAATTGTGTATACTAAAACAAAAGTTACAAAATGGTTATAAAAATAAATTAAAGAAAATTTACAAAATTTAAAAGATAAAATAATAAAATAAAAAATATTAATAAAAGGTAAAATGAACATGGAATTGTATACACTAAAATAGCAATTATAACCGTGAATGCTATTTATATATAGTCAGAGATGATACAATTATATAATTTATTATATTTTTTAACCAAATTATTTTTAAAACTTACAAATAAAAAAATGGAGTCGACTTTTGAAAATTAAAAAAGAAAATAAAAAAATTGACCTTGTTAGATACATATTGTGATTAATGAAAAATAATTAGTATTTTTTTTATTGAAAACTTGTTAGATAATAAAGATGATTATATCAATGATGTTCCGGTAATCCTGAATTGTTTTAGATAATAACATAAAAGCTATTAAAGAGTATCATGTCCTTGCTATCTAACATGTTTTTAATGAGAACAATTAAAATTACTTGCTTCACATTAACTACTATATCAATTTTATATTAACCACATAATCTCATGTTTGTTAACACGTAGAATGAATCTATTAACAAAACAAAAATTATACTTAATTAAAAAATATAAAATTTAAATACTTTATATAATAAAACTTAATTAAAAACATTCAAAATTTATAAAAAATTTAAAATTAAAATATTTTTTAAAAAAAAAAGCAAGCAACCAAATCAATACAACTAACTCTAACCAAAATCATGCAATAAGTAATAACAACTAATAACCTAATTCCCTCGATGTAAAGTTGAAACACCAAAATCAAATAATCGGTAAAGGTGAAAGATGATTGTGATATTTGTTGATTTCACTATATTAATCTGTGTTTCAATTCAACATTTGAAGTACATAGGGGAAATCAAACATAACTTTGTGCTAAACAAAATTATCTAATTATACAAAAAAGTTTAAAAAAAAAAAATCACCAATCATATTTACCTTTTACCACTTCTACTCCACTGTCAATTCCTCTTAGTTTTCTCACACTCATCATTCAGGATATTTCAGAAAGCAAGACCTCTTTGACATGCAAAAAGTAGACATATTACTAAGCTGCATCGTCACAACAATTATTGTGTTCATTTCAATAATCATTGTGTTGGAATTTAAGGAAGATGCCATGTTACGTATACATAAACTCACATTGAGAAAACTTGAGGACTACCTCATAAATCTTCCAACAATGATGGATACGTAAGACAGCACCACGTTAACCAGGTACCATGTTTCTCATTCATATCATAGCAATGCTCAAATAACTTCAAATTGGACAAACAGCTGTATTTGTACTTTTGTTTTATACAATAAGTTCTGCACTTAGGGAAGATATACAAAGATAGAAGAAAACGAATTTTGTGATAAATGAATAATGTAATACAGAAAAGGAGAGAAAAAAAAAATTCATTTGATGCTATTCTTCATTTTTTTTTATAATTACAAACGTTCACTTTTATTAAAACCGTTTTTATATCTATAATGGATTGTCACATGTGATTTTATCCATTATACTATAAATTCTTTACTACATCTATAGATGATTTCTTTTACATATTTATTTATTTATATTATTATGGCTTTGTTTTATTTTATCATGATTGTAATAAATATAACGTGTTTGGATAACACAAATATCGTAAAGAAAAAGAATATAAATGAAGATTTGTTGTTTTACTTTGATTATTTTAATACAAAACAGAGCAATGATTTTTGTCAAAAGCACACCTAGAAAAGTAATGTTATATCATATATTTTGTCCTTTTCATCCAATTAAAAAAAGGACAACACTTTAAGAGTATTCTGAGTGGCAATTAGGTTGTCGCCAGTTAAGTATAAATTGTCATATGAAACCCAATATTTCGTATTTAACTATGGTCAATAAAGCATAATTGGTCTATTCAATTAACTACGGTCCAACTTTTTGTCATTCAAAACTCGCAATTGTAGTCAAAGTAGGAAAGCAATTTGGAATGAGTAAAAATGCTTGAATTTCAATACTAACAATATAAAAAAGAAGAAAAAGTGAGTATTTAGTTTATAATGCATTAGTGGTCTTTGTTATCAACAGATTTCCATGTTTATTTGGAAATAATATTTGATTGTTAATATTTTCTAACATCTTAATTATTATTTTTAGATTGATTATCTTAATCATTCCGGAATGGTTTATCTCCATCTAAGTTTACACGTAATTAATGGTGAAATCATTGTGGCAATGTTTTGTAGGTGGTGAAAAAGTAAAAAGGAAATGAAACCACAGAGAAAAGACCAAAAATAAGATTACATGTAAGAGCCGCAAAATTAAGTCAAAGAAACTGATGGCAAAGCAAATGAAGATTGAGATGCATTGTCATTTATATTAATAAATGAAACTGAAACCTCACTCAATATTTGCAGTTCTTTTCCCACCTTTATTTAACTCGTGTCTCCATATGCTCAACATTGAAAAAGACGCATTTAGTAGTTCACATTAAAACCAATAGTCAATCCTGACAAAGACACAGTGAAATTTTCTTAAATTACACTAAAACGTCAATTTTTTTAAAAGCTTTTTTGAAAAGGATTATATTACCCCTTTTTTTTTATAATATGCATGCATCTAAACATTTTGTACTCCAGAGATTAATGTTAACTTCACTTAAACGAGGATGAAAATAATAAAACTCAATTGGTAAATTGATTAAAAGGTACTAGTGGTACTTCTATGTCAAAAAAGATATTATTTGGCGCTTCAACTTTGTAACATCATGTTACATTGATGTCTCAAATCCCTTTCTTTTTTTCTATATTCAAACTAGCGGGAACTATGAATTTCACCTTCCCTCCTCTTTCAAATTCTTTCCTTTTTTCCCCCAAATTTGTAACACCTCCAACCCTTTTCCATAAACAACAAACCGAATTTTAACAACTTACCAAATTCAATTACATAATTTGAATGACCCGCTTAAAAATTTGGGATCACCTCAATGATCGCTAGAGTTTCACATCACCGATTCATAGATCACAACTTTGGCAATTGATCACCAACTGTTTGTTTAAAACATTCGAATTTAGTGAATCGGAAAGTTAAATTGTTGGTCAATTTTCCTTTCACGGCACCGACAAGTAGCGATATATGGTATATAGTAAGGTGATAGCAGAGAAATGTCGAGACAGGGCAGAAGAAGTTTGAGAAATAGAGGACTAACTATATTACCAAAATTGGACTTGAATGATTTCATTTCTTACAACTGTTGACAACCAACCCACACACTCAATCACTCAATAGAGAAGAAAACTAAAACATATACAATTCGGAAAAGGTTAGGGGGGGAACATCCTAAAACAAAATCTAGATTTCTCCTTAATAATTCTTCTTCTGCATCTTCTACATCAATAAAATGATTGAATTTGGTTCAGGCATAAACGGATCCATACGAGAGCGACATCAAAAGCACCGCAGCTTTTTCTTCCTCCCCGAGCTTCTTCCAATGCGATCGATGCAACAAGACCTCCCTCCCCAACGCGCCACCACCGAGAGCGGCGGCACCGGCGCCGCCACTCTTCTTCCCCTTCCTCCCATCCTCGTTGCTCCCCTTGCTTATCCCGAGAATCGCTCTCTTCTTCTTCCTGCTTCTGATCCCGCAGGCGTTGCACAGAGACTGAAAAAATAAACGATAAGAGAGTGAGATCAAGGGTTGAGGTTAGTCCAGGTGGCGCGATCTGAGAAATGGAGAGTGTGGTGTACTGACCTTAGGCCCTGCCGGACCTCCCCTCCAGAGTGGAGTCTTGGTGGTGCCGCAATCGGCGCAGGTTTTCTTCTGCTCATTGTTGCTGCTGGGACTGTTCCCCGAGGAAGGCGCGTTAGGGTTTGAGTCCTCACCCTCCGATCCCTGCACAACAACCTCCATTAATCAAACAAACCCTAATCAGAAACCCTGAAACCACTGTACAATAGCTAACACTCACTTTTCCACTTGGATCCACCATTCTGATCACCGAGATCTGAGATTCGATTGGCTTCCGACAACACCACTCCCTTCGGCGGAATCAGAGCGAGGGAAGAAGCATGCAGAGTGAGCAGAGCAAGCAGAGTGAGAGTAAGAGAGTGAGTGTGGGGAGAGAGAGAGAGAGAGGGAGAGGGAGAGAGATAGAGAGAGAAAGAGAGAGGGAAAAAGAGAGGGAGAGAGGGAATCGAATCGAAACGACGACGCTCGCAACGCAGACACACGCGCACCAGCCGCAGCAGATCTAATCTTAAAACACCAGACCTTTATAAATGGGATGCCAAAACCCTAACTGATCCCTCCCTAAATTACCGCAATGCCCCTTCCCTCCTCTTCTTTTCTCTTCACCCGCCAAAACTCAATAAAATCATCAAAAACGCGCCATGCCTTTCCCTCTAACCTTTTCTTAATTCCTATCATTATTCTCATTTCTCAATCATCATCATTCTGCCAGATTCTTCTCTTCCAATCTTAAAACATTATTAATAATTCACACTCTTAAACTAATTATCGAATTTAGTCTTGTGATGATTCAAAAATTTAGGAATAATATTTTTAAAACTAAAACTAAAATTGCTTACAATAATTGGAACCGATATGAACAACTATGAACAACTAGGACTAAAGTAGAAGAAGAAAAATAATCCTAAAAAGGAACAAAGCTAATTTTGGATAGTCTTATTTGACCACTCTTCAACTTCTTTACTCAAATTTGTTTCTTTTTTACTATTGAAAACAAAGCATGGATATATGCATATAGGTTTGTCTTGCATTGATTCTCTCATACTTGTATTTATGAAAACAATAAATTCCTCAAGGTAATTTCTTTTGAAAATAACATCTCCTTGCCTAGCCATAGGGTAAACATGTCCCTCTCTCTTTAAATTTTCCGTTTGATTCACTCATAAAGGTTCTCACTTTAATGACAAACAAGATTATGGATAGTGAGACATGATTAAGAACATGTTTACGTGTACTGTGTGATGTTTTCTTATATTTATTTATTATTGTTTTTGTTTTCTTATATTTATTTATTTCCATAATTTATTTTTCTAACAATAGGCCTTTAAAATTAGTTGTAATAAATTTTATCCCAAGATTAACAGGGACAGAATCACAAACACAAAATAAAATTAAAAAAAAGTTAGGTACATTACTGGAAGAATATTATTACGAGTGAATCTTTCCCTTGTCTTTGACACCCATGATTCAATCCAAAATAACTTTATTTCTTGTTTGACTATTTTTGGTTGTAACTGAAACATGGTCAAACATGTAATAATACATTAAATAAAACTCACAAGTTTAGTCCATTTTAATGACCTCGGTTGGTTAATATTGTATATGGATTGATAGATCTCAATAAATATTCACTTGTTTATATTGTTGGAGTTTCATGCATCAATGTCATGTTTTTTTCTGTCCACTTTTCTTTTTATGTTATTTTTGTTTCTTAGCAGAAAGTTAGAAATAAAGAAAAAGAAAAAGATAATTAGAATAACATACACCCTATTTAAGTACCTAGTCATTATCTTGGGTTACACTTTTCCAATGTCCAAACAAACAAACATGACACAATTATTTAAGTATGTGATGTTCCTATTTTCGAATATGGAAAAGAAAAGTATTTGAGTGAGTGGTAGTGTTTTATTTCATCTCATTTGAAATTCGAGAAGATAAAGGAAAGGAAGAGATAGAAAAATCCATGCAAAACTAAAACTTATGAGAAAAAAAAGGAAGGTCACGTGACTTCAAGATTAAGAGATTTACAAGTAGTTGAATATCTTAATATTTATTCCACATGAATTTAATGGATTCAATCATATAACGTATAAGTTGCAACTGATTATGGATAAATTCATAAGAGTAGGCGTTTTCTATATTTTATTTTTTCATATTGCAATAATTAAAAATAATATTAAATATTAATAAATAAGATTATCGATATGAAGTTAAATTAAAATAATTAATTTAAATATTAATATTTTGCAGTAATTTAGTTTGTATATTTTTATTTTAAAATAAATTTTATTTATTAAAAATAACAAAAGAAATTATTTTAGTTTTAAAATGGTTTTAATTCTACTTTAAAGTTTTAAAAATTATTTTTAGATCAAATTATTTTCAGAAATTGTTTTACATATTAATTTTTAAGTATTGACAAAAAATTATTTTATCATATCAATTACATTTACTATATTCTTTTTATCAATGTAAAACCCATCTTACTTTTTCATCCTCTTTTCCTTTCAGGCTTCCTTTAATTCAAACATTTTGGTGTGGAATAAAACATTTTTTGATCTTAAAAAACTAGAAAATGACTAATTTATAATAGTGAGAAGAGTTTTAAAAAATATTTTTGTGAAACTATTTTCCTACTCATTCAAATAAGCAAGAGAATTGTGTATCACCTTAAGTTATTTATCCAATCAATGCATTGGTGAAAGAAATAAACTTAATCTTCTAATCTTTTGTGAAAGAGTAAAGTCTATAGTGTAAAGTAAATGAGAAAACAGTGAAATGATGCACTTGAGAAAGTGTGAAGAAGAAGCCTATGACATAAAATGAGAGGACATTGCAGAAAGTAAAGTTTCTTATGCAACAACATTAACTTTATTTCGTTAGTACTGAGGTTGACTTCTATGATACCATAAAACCTGATTAAAAATCAAACACAATAGTAACCATCACAATTTTTTTCTTAAAAAACAAGACCTGACAAATTGGGGAGTAAATAACCAAATGTTGGCAATACCTTTTTTGTTTCTATTATGTCATGTAACCTCTTTTGGGACCACCTATATGAAACTTTTTTTTTTTCTTTTTCATTTTCGTTCTAACTCAATTTCATTCTTGTAAACAATTTCTTTTATTTTCCCTATATATTTTTTAATAATGTGTCGTTTTTTTATATATATTTTTTTAATAAATTTACGGTCGGGAGTAGAATATGTAAGATTAAATGGAATAATAGTTTTACAATCTATTTAACAGTTTTTTTTTTTTGACAAAAATATTCTATCAATAGACTTGAGTCTTAAGTTAGTTAATGTTTATTTTGACTATTATTTCATCCAAATGCTTGACATCTTAATACAAATAATCGTGTTGAACATGAGTGTGAGAGAGACTGGATGTAATATATACCCGAAAATCCTTAACTATCAATTAAATTAATGGTGTTAAGATTAATAATTTTTTAGTAATCATCACTAAATTTAGTTAATTATTTAGTTAATTAAACGACAGAAAAAACTGTTGAAAAAACAGTAAAGAAAATTATCTATTCGTAGAGGATGCGTCTAATCTATTTCAAATTATAAAAATTGAATAAAATCAAGAACGAACAAACAAAAAGCTGATTAAATTGGGATTTTTTTTATCATATAAGATTTTGGATTTGTTTTGAAAAAGAAAAACCTTAAATCAACTTGAATACATAAAATTATCCAACAACTCATATCTGTATAAGTAGTAATCTACAAAATTACATTGTCAATTTTTTAAATCATAATTTTAAATCAATAGAGTCGGTAAAAACCGTGTATAAGTTATTGGATCTTTCGATCAAAAGAAATATAACTTACGTTGTATATAGAATAGATTTGATTTTTACATACTTCTTATTACTGGATAATGCTCGAAAATTTAATGATAGTTACTTAGGTGTTCACTTGAGTGGATAAAATTGAAAGAGAAGGAGTGGATAGGTTTGAGTGAATTGTGTTTTTTTAAGTGATTCGTAGGTGATTGTGAGTAGACTTGGAAGTAAAATTTTTGAAAGTTTGTGAGTAATTTAATTGATGTGATAGATTAAAAAACATATTTTAATAGAAGTAATAGATAGATTACTATTTTTCCCTTTATATAATAAGTAGTATAAATTGATAATTGTATGAGTTATATTTATTTTAATTTTTTTTTACCACTCCATTGGTAAAATAACCTGCAAACAAGACAAAACAACCACATGTAGCCACAAAGTGAATCGGTTCTAATATGAAGATTGGATCTAGTGCATTGGGCATTGGATATACAAATAATAGGATCAGATCCCCTTCATTTCATGTAATATATTTCAACCATACAAGCAAGCACAAGTGATAAATGGTATTTCGTAAGATAATAATCTTAAATATGCTCATAATAGACGAGATTGTAAAAGTGTAACATCCCACAAATATTCGCTTTCACTCACTCTCGAATCAAGTCAAACAAACATGTTTATCACTTCCTATTCCATCATACCATTTTCTTTAAAATAGTAAAGTATCTCAAACAAACATAGCATTAAAGATTAATATAAAACTTCAATGGGTAGTTCTCTTCACAAAATAATGAATAGATCAATCATTATTAAATTCACAAAGGTTATTATTTTGTGTTGATAAGTTCTAATTGCATCATATGAATTAAAAAATAAAAAAATATTTTTTTTTCTTATTTTATAACTATTATTTGAAATTATTTTATTTTACAATTTTTGTAATTTTGTGAATTATACCTATTTGAAGAAATTCCTCCATCTCGTTATTATGTAAAGTCTAATAAATATTTTTGAATTGGTACTAATGCAGATAAATAGCACGTCCTGTTACTAAAATTGTTTTGAATTTCTGTATATTTAATTTATGCAAATTAGGTGTTCTATTTAACAATACGAGATGTTCCTAAATAATTTCTATAAATATTCCTTATACAATAGTTTTTTCCGAATTTCACCCTTAGAATTATTGATCGACTCATAATCAAACCCTTTTCTCAAATAGGGTGTCTCTCCAAATCTTTTCTTTGTCCTCGACTAAATAAACAAATATTTGTAAACTTCTTATCCGTTGATTATATGATTATATGCGTGCACACACACACACACACACACACACACACATATATATATATATAGTCTTAATTAATGTTTTGGTCTCCTTATTATTTTTTGGATCAATTTGGTCCTCTAATTTTTTAGAAATGTTCAATTTAGTCCCTGATGTTAAGTTAACGTTAACCCCATGTCCGTACGTACATATCACGTGTCATTTTGTATAATTTTTAATTTCTTTTATTTTTTAAATTAAATTGCCACGTGTCACTTTATGGTTGTGACATGTGTCAATTCAAGAATTTTTATTTTTTAATTCTTATTTTTAAAAAAAAAAACTGTCATGTGACAGGTCACGATTGTGACACATGTCAAAGCTAACATTGGTCGTGACCTATGTCAAAGCTAACATTGGTTGTTTTCAATTTTGATTCAATTTAGTTTCCTAATTTTTTTAAATGATTCAATTTTGTCCTCTTCAATTTGAAACCAAATTAATAATTATGGTTAATTACAACTTATATATTCATGTTAAAATAATTTTTTATCATTTATACATCAAATCATTCTCTAAATACTCATATTATTATATTTCTTATATTTTTCACTTTGTAATTTTTTACCCTTGAAATTTTTTACACATATAATAGTTAGGTAGGGTAATTTGATCTATAAATATATTAAAAATTATTTTAACATGTATATATAAGTTGTAATTAAGGTTACTTACTAATTTGATCTCAAATTAGAGAGGACAACATTGAATCATTTTACGGGGGACTAAATTGAATCAAAATTGTAAATAGAGAGACTAAATTGAAAACAACTATGGTTAGTCTGACACGTGACACAATCATGAGCTGCCACGTGGCACTTTTACAAAAAAAATTTAAAATTTAAAAAAATTCCCAAGTTGACACGTGACACAACCACAAATGACATGTGAGAGTTTATTTTTTTTTTTTTAAATTTGAAAATTTCATAAAATAACATGTGACATGTATGGAGACCGTGTTAACTTAACAGTAGAGACCAAATTGAAAAAATTAGAGAATCAAATCGAACCAAACCAACAAATTAGGAAACCAAAACATTACAGGTTTGGAATAGCGGAGCAAGTAAAGTATTATTAGCATAGCACAAAAAAGCGTTCATCATCATTAATATGTTTGCTAGTGGTAATTGCTTCTCGGGAAAATTGATGAATGCATCAAAGATGCACTTGCTACTGACGGCGATTCTCAAATATCGCAGAACAGAATGGGATACGATGAGATAGAATACAATAGAAACAAAGACAAGGGTATATATATATTAGACATTATTAGGATATGATTTTAATATCCTTTTTCATTTCAATAAATTTAGGCCTGTTTTGTCCAATATTATCGTTACAGTCAATAGTTAAATTAATGTCTACCAAGATTGTTATAGACTTTTGGATTTATGTAACGTAAACTGTACGTTAAACAAACTATTTGTCAAACATAACCCATAATACTAAACCATAATTTATTTTGATCAATAAATTGAATGATTTAAAAAAAAAAAATCCAACCAGTATAGGAAACATCGCTAACTAATTATGCATCGCATTGTTTGTAAAATCTATCTTTAAAAGTTCATACTTAGGCAAATGATATACTAATCAAAGTGTAAAAGTTTATAATAGATCCATCGTCTCATAACTGGTTGAAGGGTGGAGATACCTGATAAATTTTGGATTATACTACTTTGACATCTATAATAACGTCACGCTCCATTTGTTCAAGTTAATGCTAAAGGTTTAACTTAATCTGCCTTATAAACCCTAAACCTTAGAGACAGTCGTTTGTGATGCTTTCCCAAGGCATATGGTAATCATGATTCATGACTGCCCAAAAAATATAGGAACAAGCAAAAGGTTCAAAAGCACGTACAAAATAACACTAATTTTCGTAGAACATAAAATCGGTTTCGGAAAAATATATTTACCAAAATCAAATACTGACACAGTAAATCTTTACCAATACAACTAGGACTCGACAAAAGTAGCACTCAAAGCCGCATTTGAACAAAACCCCCTCGCCAAATGGCCCGTGTCCCTGCCACAGCAACATATAAAATCCCTTCCAGATTTCTCACCACCATTATATATTTTTAAAACGGTAAACACTGCTGAAAAGGTCATTATGCTGCTGTTGAATCCACCAGTCCCTTCTTTACTTGGACATGGTAGCTAACTGACCCTCCCCGGCACCTCATAACCACAAGGGACACTAGACCGGACTGTAAGCAGACACAAGGTGCAATAACTGACCCTCCAAGACTTTATCCCAAAAGCCACCCGTCATAAAACCTACTTCATCCCACAAGCCCCTACAAATATTGAAATAAAATAGTTTAGAAATAATGCTGAGGCTTCTTCATACAAAATTAGAAAAAATTATATATATGATTTCGGATCTAAAATGCCATGCAAAGCATTTACCTTCTCAGGAAAAAGTCTTCAGCTGAAGTTGAATCCACCAGACGGGACTGGGAGCTCATTTCCAAAGGCAAAACCAGGTTGAGCACCATCTCCTGGAGGTAGGGTCTCATCTTCATCTTCCAACCAGTATGTTTCAAGCATTTTAACAGCCTTTTCATAGATTTCGTTGTTGTCATGACTCTGCAGGTTTTCAATCTTCTCCAATCCCTCAGCATCATCTATAATCTGTGCATACAAGTTGACATCTCCAGTGTTACCAAGGCTCTTCTCGGCTTCTCCAACCTTCAGAATATTCTCTAGGCCTTCTAAACAGACAGTGACAATTCTTGGGTCCGGACAAACAAGAAGATCACAAAGAGGCTTTATGCAACCCTGACCAACCAAGTACCTTGAAAACACCACAAAATTAAGTGAATACCATCAGAAAGTCCTAAAGAGCGAGTTACAAAGAACAACCAATCAACGGAAAATACATACTTAATCTGGTCATGAGTTCCACCAGATGTAGCATTTGAGATCGCCCAGGCAGCTTCCTTTTTAATGTCAAACTCAGCATTTTGAAGAAGATTGACAAGGGGGGCAACCAGACCAGCTTCAATAACAGCCTACATAAGTTTTTTCAACAAACATAATGTATTAATCCTGTGCTTTGCAACAATAGGGTATGAATAAGCTTGTTAATTCATGATTCAGATCATGAATTCAAAGGCTTATCATCTTATTGGTGAATTCTAAGATTCATGACAAATAATTAAGATTCACATATATAGTTAAAAAGGTCATAAAAAAAACAAATTCATTACTCGTGGTCATGATCAATAACAATAAACTTAAAACTGAGAACATTTTAACACGAAGGACATATCAAAATATCAAACAAGTTATATCAATCTCTTTTTTCACCCAATAACAGAACACCAAAGAGCACAAGTATAAAGATAGCCTCATCAAAGAGGAGAGACGAGTATAAAAATATAAGCATTGAGGCAGGGGACACTGACCAGCAGGATCTCTCCAATAATGAATGCAACCAACAATATAATAGAAGACAGGAACTGTACAATTTCAGAGACAGAATGGAGAAAAATGTAGGGTTTCTTTCTAAAATAATTCATGTGGGTCATATTATATGGTTCAGATTGTTTAATTCACCCCCCTTTGCCTCACATTTTATAAGAAAGAAGACGAACAAGGCATTTTCAGAACCAGGTCATGCAAAATCTGATCCAATTACATGTGCATGCAATCCGATCACGAACTGAATTGGGTGATGCAGAAATTTATAGCGATTCAGGAAATTCATAACCCAAAATGATTCAACTACCTATCATTATCATTGAAATCAAGAATCAGATCAAATCACAATTCTTGCAATTTTGACACAAACACGTAAACAGAAAACCCTGCTGTCAGCAGGTCAACAAAGCTCAAAGCTAAACATTGTAATATTTAATAGACGCCACTTTTTCCTTTGGGGAAGGGGGAACACTAGACCAATCATCATTCTCTCTTGTTGGCATATCAAGGAGAAACTAAACCTTGGTTATAACTCCACCATATCTCCACCTTAACTGCTTATTGTTCATAATGACAAAACCATAAACAAATCTTCAATAGCAAGCTATAATCAAATGTTCTCAACGAATTAATGCAATTAACATGTACACAAATTCAAAACAACAAAATCACCAAAAATAAAAAGCAGTGAGAACTGGGCATTGCCAGCTTACCTGTATCTGTTCCTTATTTCCAGCAGTAATGTTTGATATAGTCCAGCAAGCTTCTTTCTTGATGCTTTTTTTATGATTATGATTCAACAGGCTCAAAAGGCAAGGGAGCGCACCATTATTGATAATAGACTAATAAAAAAAAAAAAAAAAAGATCCACCAGAATTAGGAGATTCTTTGAAGAACAATATACATGCACAAAACAGAAGATAGCAGAAAGAGCACACAGAACAATTCCTGCTATAGAGGTGTGACGACTATTGTACTACCTCTTCTGCTCCTTTCAAAAGTATCAAAAGAATTACTACAAATGATGACAACTAATTACCTGAGTTTGCAAGTCATCGCCAGTCACAATATTTCCGACAGTACGAAGAGCAGGAATCAGCACCGAGGGAGATTGGTTCCTGAAAAGCATACATACAAAGTTAACCACTGACACAATAATCCATTTAACAGGTATAGTAGAAGTAGTACTCACAAGAGCAGCTGCACCAATCTGGGACATACACCTGCTTCAATAACTGCTTGAATCTTGTCATTTGTGCCATCAGAAAGATATGATAATGCCCAGCAAGCATCTGTCAATACTTCTTCATCATTGGAGAAGATCAAGCGCTCAAGTGCTGGAAGCGCTGGTCTCACCTGTCCATTAAATATTAGCAGTAAGAATAAGCTAAAAGACACTAACTCAAGAGGTGAATGAACCGATAAAGAGATAAAAGGACATTACCTGCTCAAATGGAGGCTGTGGCTTACCCCTACAAAAGTTAGATAATGTCCATGTGGCATTTCTTAACATTGAAAGTTTTGCATGTTCATTCAACTGAGCCAATAGTGGGACGAGGGCGCCATGGCTGAGCACTAGATCTCGACACCTAGGGGAGTCACCAGCAACATTTCCCAAAGCCCACACTGCCTAGAATTTCAAGGGAATTAATGTTTCAGTACAATTAAAACGCAAGATGCACGTGCTGCCCCACCCGCATTCAAAAACATACCTGCTCCCGAACATCATCGCTAGGCGAACTAAGCAGCTTGACAAATATAGGAACCGCCCCATGATCAATGACCACCTTAGTGTTCTCAGAAGTCCCAGATGCAATGTTTGTAAGAGCCCACGCAGCCTCAAACTAAACAAACAACAATTAACATAAACAACTAACAGATTTCAACCACGAGGAAAAACACAAGAATTGAGATGCAGAGCAAAAAGGTCCTCGAACCTGAAGTTGAGGGAAATCCTCCCTGACAAGAAACTCAACAAAACGCGGAACAACACCAGCTTGAATAACTTCCTCAATCGGAGGGCTCCTTTCTATAGCAAAAAACAACAACCAAGCCTTAACACATAAAATCCAAACGATATATACTACTAGACGATCAACAACTAGAATTTAGAAGCACAATATTCACAAAGCAGACATTACCAATTGAAAGCAGCTTGCGAAATTGCGTGGTGGCTTCAAGTTGAAGAGGATTCTCATCCGACCAAACTCCAGCAACCATCGCAGGAAGACTCTCTAACTGCACAAATAAATAACCATAAAAATTGGTTCTATAACTAACTATCATCGCAGTATCAAACCGCGCGATTAAACCCTAATTCGCACAAAAGCAATAAACAGAATGCAAAGACTGACGATGCACCTTCTTGTCGACAGTGGAAGCCTGAAGAGGAGCCGGAAACTGCTGCTGAGCTTGGAGACCTTCGCGACGCTTCTTCTGCAAGCTCTCTTCGCGCTTGCTCTTTCGGATCTCGACCATATTATCCTCTCTTCGCCGACGACCCTCGTCGGCATCAACTGCAACCTTGTAACGGTTGCGGCGAACCTCGGTTCTGGCATTTGGCCTGAGAGACATGGTTTTGTTTGGCGGAAATCGGATGGATGAAGAACAGGGGAAGAAGAATTTGAAAAACCCTAGCTAGATACTTGATACTACAGATTGGATTGGACAGTTAGGTTTATGTAATGTGAGGGTTTGGATCTTGGATCTAAACCTTCGCGCTCGATGCGGGTTATGGATCCAAGCAATGGGTCCTCAATAATAAATCATACCACAATCATAATGCGACCTAATGTTTTAAACTTTCAACGGTCATTTCATCCGACCATTAAATTATTTATTAATCATTTACATTTTAACTTTTCATCTGATTAAATTAATATAAATAATTAGATACGGAAAAATTCTGTTGATGTTAAAAATACTAATATTTTTTAAACTATAAATAATCATATTACAAATTTATTGGTTTTTATAATAATAAATCCTATCCATGACTCTTTCTAATTTATTAAAGGTGTAACTTGACATAAATATTCGATACAGTGATGTTGATCGACTTATTTGACATAAAAATAAACCATAAAATAAAATAATATTTTTTTACGATTAATTCTTCAAAGATACATTTTTTGTGTGGCTCTTCCAATTTTCTACTGAAGCAAATTGAGAACTGAGTTTCCTAATTTGTGATTACTAGTTTTTTACTTTTAAGATAGAGTATACAATATAATTGTATAAGATACATCGTAACTTAATGTTCTATTATAAATAAAATAAATTTAATAAATATAATTAAGCATAAATTAATGAATAAAATTATGAACTCAAATAAATGTATTTACAATAAAGTAATCTAGAAGCAATGCTATTCAAGTCATCCAGTAGAAAAAATTGTGAAGTGTGCCTTACTTATAACACTTTAATTTTGTAGTTTAATTATATTAAAACGTACAAATTTCAAATAAATATTATTATATTATTCAATTAAAAAATATGAAAACAATATTTAAAATTGATATTACCTCTCTCTTTTTCCATAAACTATATTATCATCGATTCACATATCAAGATAAGAATAGAAGGTAAACTAATTATATATCTATATCAAAATCATAAATAAAAATATAGGATAAACTAATTATTCAACTAAATATATAATTACATCACAATCAACATATTAATTAGTATACCAGAAGTCTACTAAAAGTCACATAAATAATTCAAAATTTTGCTTTTACAATATTATAGTAGTAACTTTAAACTCATAGTTATTCCTTATTGCTATATATTAAAAATTAACTTTATAAAGAGTCCATTAAACAGTTTGATATGTGTAGTTTAAATCTAAATATTTATACATCCCAGTTTAACTAAACAAAAATAATCTTATGTTAGAGATAAAAAAAAAAACAAGAAAATTACACCTAAAGAATTGGACAACTAAGGGAAAAAAACATACAAAATTATCAAAACACATATTAATAGTTAAATTAACTAAAGTTTTACCCTTCTCGCCTTACAAAACTCGTTAAATCTAGAAACACTCTCAGTATAAGCTAGAAAATGCAATATAAATATATTTATAAAACTTTAAAGGACTTACTCTAAAAAAATCTGATTAATTCGATTTGTTATTCGTTCGACCATTGTTTACATTATTTGATTAAAATTATAAAAATAATAAATAAACTTATTAGTGACGTTACCTAAAACAATCGTTTAAATTTATACCGTATATTATTATATTTCATTTCCATCATACTTCTAAAAGAAATTTTGCCACTTATCCATAATTTAATTGTATGCTATTCATTTTAACGATACTGTGGTAAAAAAGACAAATAATTAAAATTATATACGAAATTAAATTATTTCTATAGTATATCAAATTAACATGTTAATTTAGGGTTCAATTGGTCTAAAACAAAAGAAATAAACATATATGAAATTAAAATTAGACCAAAATTACTATTGTAAAATTGTAAAAAGGTAACTAAAATAAATAAATAGAGGTAACACCACCCACTAGCACACTACTTTTTTTTAAAAAATTAGTTATTTCTTTTTAGTTGGTATATAATATTTTTCTACTTTTATTCTGTTCCCAATTTTGACAAACAATGCTCAACATTTTGGGTGAAAAGCTTAATGTGTTGAAGTTGCAATTTCCAAATTCGAACCTTTCAATCATGTAAGTTAATTTGCAATCGCATTGGTTTGCTGCAGTGTACGATATCGGGCCTCATCATACTTCAACTATTTTTCTTCGTATTTTCTCCACGGAGTAATTTTCTTAATGTGTGTTGTTCCAACATGATTTTTCGTGTTAAAGACAAAGTTGTTTATGTCACAACTTCTTGCTCCTTGTAGTTCAAGACCCTAAACGAAAACACATTTTTTTGTAACTTAGTTCTTATCCATAGGTTCAAAGAAAAATTCACCAAACATAAAATTGTGTGAATCCCAAAACTATACTTTCCCTCAAGTTCACACAAAGGTGTAGCTTTTATTGAAAGGAGATGGAAATACAGATAATGGGGTCTCTCTGGTTGTGGGGTTCTCCCTAGTAACAGTGGTGATTTGTGGTCGAGATCCTCTTGGTAGAGAAGCACTAAGAGCTACCTCTCTTCGAACACTTTCTTGCTCCTGCGATATTCTCAGTGCACGTAGTGCCGTTAGGTATAAAGCAGAAGCTAGAAAAACCGTGCTTAAAGCAAACACCCCTGCACCACAGAACAAACCTTCTCTAACACTAATGCAACTGGGTTTAGGCTTCCACCAATTCTTCAAATGCCCTGACTCTACACTCACTCCTGCCAACAACAGAATCTCCCCAATTGCAAAGCAAATCCTACAACACATGGCCAAACCAATATTCATATTTTTTGCTCAATCTTCTCAGCAAAAGTTTAAGTTTTTCATTTGATCTAAAAAAACAGATAATAGGGAACTATTTGTCATGCAATAGGTGGAAAAATAACAACTTGTGACTTTTTTTCCTTACCAAGTTGTAACGAAGAAGAACCCAGCTTGCCATGTTAATGATTTGGCAGAAGCAGAATCAGGATCCAAGGTGAGTAATGCAGGTGATGAATTACTAACTGCTATCAACATGAAAGTGTGCTCCACCAATATGGCCAATGCTAGTCCAATGAAAGCACAGGAAGCGCATAACAATGGCATTTTCCCACTCCCACTGTAAACACATTCTGATTTACTTCCTTTTCCATTTACATTAATGCTCGTCCACATCACCTGTCATATCAACCCCACAAAATTGACTTGTAAGATTGAGATTTGCGCTCTATTCATATATTATGAAATTGTTTTATTTCTAGTAACTTAAGTCATCCAAGAGTAGGTAAAAGATACGTAATTTTCAAACAGTATTAACTAAACAGGTACCTTGGAACGTGTGGCTTCTGCTATGAGACACAGAACGAAGCAGAATAGACCCAATAGGATTGTGAGAGCCATAAGAAAAGCACCTGTTTTGCTACTCAAATCTGTTTTTCTTCTCCTTGGTTCAAGGTCAGCATGTGTGACTGCCATTATTGTTTGGGTTAAGCAGAAACAAAATTCACACGACAGATTGTTATGTTAGGAGTTAAGTTTTATGTTATGCAGGGAATGTTTGAAAAGAATAAAAACAGAATTGCTTGGAACAAAGGTTACTTAAAGGTCAGAGATTCTCGTAGCATTCACTCAAGGGACATTGCATAATTAATTATAAGCACTAAAAGGGTAGTGTTTGATGAGGATAAAGCGTGTGCTCATGAATACACTAGAATCTTTACTCTCCCAAAGTATACAAGCCTTTCAGTTAATTCAGAGTTCGTAAATGTTTACAAAAGTGAGAGAACATTTATGCATGCATTGCCCTTAAAAGGTATTGCCAAGTACTAAGTAGGAACAGTGGTAAATCGTTTTCTGACACTGCTTCTGAGATTAATGCGCTTTATTTGCAGCCCTGGCATAAAAGTAAGGTTGTTTCTCTTGTCGTCTAATGATACCATTGAATCTAGCGGTCACTGGAACAGCCTCTTATGTCGTGGAAATTAAGATTAAAAGCAGTGATAATCGAACACTCTTATCTCTTCTTACTGTTATGTTATATCGTTATACATATATTTTTCTATTTCTTTGTTGATCACTATATGTTGAATAGTAGTATACAAGGTGTCCAAATAAGATTTTTGATGAGATTAATGTGTATTTGACTCTCTGCAAACCCCATAATAGTGAGAATTAGCCACCCTTTTATCTCTTAGTGAGGAAGTGAGAAGTAAAAAACAAAACTGAGTTCTAAATTAAAAAGTGTTTGATGAAGAAATCTTTCTAGAAAGAAGAGGAGTAAAGACCAAAACCGAGTAGTTAGGACTTTCTGGAAAGAAGATATCTTTCTGCAAATGTTGGTTAAAATTAAAAAATTAGAAAGTTGAATGATTCTTTGTTTCAGATATGGGATAAAGAAATATGATGGACAGCCTATTATTCTTTTCTACAGATTTATATTCCTTGTGGAAGGCTTAAAGTGCAGGCATAAGTACAAAATTTAAAGAAGGAATTTTACGAGGTGGAATAAAACATGTTTGAAGGAGTTTTTTTTCTTTCAAAATTTGTTTTTTGAATAAGTTCCTTTCTGTTTTTAAATCTTTATATGTTGTTTGATCTTAATGTTTTAAAGATTTACCGGAATAACCAACTTGGAAAGACAAAAAGTTAGATTTAATCCAATGTTTTGTCAAATGGAAGATTATCAAAAACAAGAATTAAATTCGTGATCTTGACTTTGATACAAATTATTTGATCGGGTACTTATTATTAAATCAAAAGTTATAACAATTAATTAGAGTGTAACTCTTTTTGAGTAGAACCGTAATATTTTAAGTTACAGTTCGATAGTGACCGAGTCTATTCACCTCCACCATAAGACAATTAATATCACCTGGAACAATCTTTCCTCAGCAATTATCTCACTATAAATCTCATTCTTGAATTGTGATTCGATCCACATGACCTCGACAGGAACCAAATAATTGTGCAACCACAACACTTATTAGTATTTTAATCTCTTAGAAATCATTATTACATTTTTAACTCTATTTCTATCCTAAAATTGTTTTTGTTCGGTATACAAATGGCTCTAGGAGAGTTACTTTGATCAGTGAAAATAGTTAGTTTTGATAGAATTAATGATAATAAATTATTGAGAATTTGATTTAATATCTTTGTAAGTTAATTTTTTTGTTTTGGAGTACTTACACAAATGGTTAGTAGGTTTTAATATAAATTTTGGTTTTGTTTATTCTATTTGACACGGCATAATTATTCGAAGATGCGATGTGCATAAATTAAAAAGATGGATTAGAAACTTAAAAAATAATGTATACAACTGAATTTAAGAGTGTAGGAGTGGATGAGTTTAAGAGTTATTTGAAAATTGATTTCTAAAAAAATAATGGGCTAAACTTCTTTAATGTTGTTTTAACTTGTTTTATGCAATCGCTAGTATAAACAGTTTAGAACATTTTAAACAAAAACATTTAACAAATCAGTCGATTTTTTAATTTCAAACCATTTAGCAATTGTAGTTGTTATAATCACGAAATTAATGAACATAAATAAGTTGAGATACAGAAATGATATATAATATTTAATTATAACAAGAGTTTAACTGTGATACGCTTCGGTGTAAAATGTTTACGATGCAATTTTTTTAGAATTTGCCATATATATGCATGAAAATTATTTGAAAAATTGAACGGTGCATGAAAAATAATGATTACATAACAATGTAAAAATATTTATACGCTCGGTTCGAATTAAATCCAAAGAAAAATAACAATTACAAAATTTTAAAAGAAAAAACTATCTTTCTTCTATGATTTTTCATTATCACCTTTTCATGCTTCATAAAAAAAAAATCAATGTATGCATATTTGATTTTGACTTTGAAAATTTATCCAATTTAATACTTTAATTATTTTTATCTCAATTTAATCTCTTTTTATTTAAAGAAAATCAATATAGTTTCTTTTATTAAATTGATGTTGACATGATTTGAAAGATGATTATGTATCAGTACCTCTAGGTTTCTTAATCCGTTCACTTTAAGTTTGATCACAGTCATCTCCAAAGAATAAAAAAAAACGGTGGTAAGTAAAATCAAAAAGAGAGGATGGAGAAACTAAGTGCCTAACACGTAATCATTAGAAGTGACAACGTGGGTAGGTCAATCCGTTGCGAGATGTTAAATTTGGCCTATTTCTCTGCTGACTTTATTTGTATTGTCATCTGCTGAGCATTAAAAACACATTGTTTTAGTACTTTAAAGATAATTTTAATATATTTTAAAATTTGAAAATTAATGACCATCAGTGTATTTCGAAGGTACAACAGATGAACAACATAGTAAAATCAATAGAGAATTCAAACTCAAAGTACATGACTTTAAATAAAAAAGATATTGAATTAAAGACAACAACAATTGAGAGATCATATTGAATAAATTCCTCTATTATTAATAAAATAACATATTAAGCCTTAACTCCTTTACAATTATATTTTTAGTTAAAAGCACATTCATCCAATTGATTTTTGACAGAATCAAATTACTTTTACTCCGTAATCTCTATTATTTTCATGATTTTTGGAGTTCTAATTTGCTTGATGCATCTTAAGTGAATTCAAGATAAGAAAAGCTGATTTATTTGACTTTATTTTAGTTGAGTTGTAACTTTTGTGGCAGTTAACGAACCTATGGCATAATCAATAGATATAATTTATTTCATTGGCACTTAAGTCATGTAAATTATATCATATAATGAAAAAATGAAGAAAAGTTTCTTGCATGTCACATATCTAATGTGATTTATTAATATCAATTGCACTAAACTTACCATAATTCTTGAATTTTAATTTGATGATGATTTAATATACGAATCTTCTGAAAAATGTATGTATATTATTATTAATTTATTGTCTAATTGATTTTATTTTATTTTATTTTGAAATATATAATACTCAATATAATATGTTTGGTATGAGATGAATTGTTTTAGAGTACAACATAATAAATATGGGAGATTAATTTAATTTTAATCTTGTGTAAATGTTTTGATTTTCTGCTATTGTGATAGCATAGCAGATGTTGCATGTTGTTTTCATAATACTACTAGTATAAAATGAAAATTAATTAGCAACTAAAATTACAAATGGTTACTTATATAAAATGAAACATATTTTGTCTGTTTTGTGAAGTAGGTGTGATAGAGACGTTGTAAGATATTAACCTAAGAAAAATGATAGTTTGATACAGTTTTTTTTAACAAATTAGCTATTTAGATAAAAAAAACATATATATTATTTTATTATTTTATTTTGGTTAAAAAATAAAAAAAAATTATTTAATTCTATTTATGAAAATTTTGTCAAATTTATTAAAACAAAAGTTTGTCAAAAAATAATTTTTCTTAAGTTAAACTCTTGAAGAAAATTAAACATGAATATATAATAGAGTGATTGTGCTGTGTCTAAGTGTGAAGCATAAAGGTTAGATTTCGTGCGTATTTTGGTTATGTGTAAAATTGATGTATAATTAGTTAGAATTGATTTTCTAACGCAAAATAAGTAAATGTTTGGTTTCTTTAATTAAAAAAAGAATAAAATTCATGTTAAATAAAAAATAATTAATTTTTACTTCTGCGTTGTAATATTAATTTAATTGGAATCAATTATCTGATTATGAACCAAACCCATCCGAAAATCTCATTGCCTGTGGTTTAAAGCATAGCTTTTAATATAATTTCACTTCTTCACTCTACTCACTTTGTTAGTACGAGCCTCGCCAAAGTTTGGCATCCCATTGTACTTCTTCATCTTTAAAGTTCTAAAATTTGCTGAATTATTTGACGAATGATAAATGGAGAATGAAGATTTTGCATAGTACGTAAACGTATAAGGGAGTTGGGAGGCAAAGTGCATATAAAGAGTGAGTGGTGGTGTTTCTATTGTACAGTGTATTTTGTCTGTTTGTTGAAGAGAAAAAAGTGGAAAAGAAAGAAAACAGTAAAAAGTTAAGCGACAAAAAAGAAGCACAGTAGAGTGAGGCACATTTTAGTTTTAGGTTTGTTCATTGGAATTTGTTGGCATAGGTGTCCCCTACCAAGTGTGTTTTGTCGTTTAGAGGAAGCAATGATGTTCCCATAGACCATGTTCTTAACTCAACCCCCAAACTCCTCAACCAATGTTTTCAAACAATTGGTCCACCATAACGTGCAAGTGTCGAACAAAATGGACTAATGTCACCCCAATTCCTTACCATTTTAACATAGATATTTACTAGTTCATATTTTTTTCTGATTTTTGTTGTTGTTTTTTTTTTAACATTAAAAATATACTGTATTAATATTTTAAATATTTTTTTAATATATTTTAAAACAGTAAAATTAATAATAATCGGTGTATTATGAAAATACAGTAAAAAACAGCAAAAGAAATCAGCATAAAATCAAAATTTACTCCTGATCTCTTGCATGCATGTTTTTAATTGATTGTCGTTTACACACTTTGATGTCAACTTCTCTACTACTCAAATCCTTTTAAAGTATCATCATTTAAATATTTGTATATTTTTGTTTTTTGTTCACTTAATTACAAGTATTGTTTGTCACTAATATCTAAACTGTTTCCACATTTTTTTTCCTTAGAAAGTTTAATTATTGCCTGAATTCAATCATCAAAAGGTTGATTCTAATAAAAAATATTTTGGTTCAAATAGGAAGGTTTAGAATGATAACATCAAATTAAAGCAATATATTACACTTACATGGAATAAATTCACAACAAATATGACAAAAATGTTAGAATCTAAACACGAGTCTAAATTTTTATAAAAATAAAAAATTAAACATCATATAATTTGATTTATTAATAAATATGCATAAAACTCATTTTTTAAAAAAATTGCCTTATAGATTAAATTCATGTCTGAATTCAATCATAAAAATGTTGATTCTAGTTTATTCTAATAAACCCTAGACACTAAACTCATATTCAAGGGTACTTTTTACATTATTGTCATTAATCGATACTGAAATATCTTACTTTTTACTGTTTTTACGCAAACAACATATACATCAATTTATTAATATATATAAAATATATCTAAAAGAACCATTATAAAAATTTAATATTCCAAAATGATGAATGTTAAATTAATACAAAATTACCGTTTTACTTATAGTTAAAATATAGTAGTGTAAAAAAATTAAAATAAAATTAGGGAAATATCACTTTTGTACAAAAAGGTAAAATGAAATACAGTGTTTGTATTGTAGTCAAATATATGATTCTTTATTTATTTATTGAAACATAAGTATTTTTTATAAATAATAGTTTTCACCTTAAATGGTCAACGTCTTGAAATGAGCAATTCTTATATCGGAAATCTTTTGTATTGATTGCATCAAGATCTCTTTGTTGTGAAAATAGTGAAAAAAACATCATCTTTAAATGTTGTCACACCATCTTTATACTATTAGTAAAAGTTAATGTAAACTAGGTTTGATAAACCTGGACTCATTATTTGTTATAAAAACAGATTAAATTTAAACTTCATCCTTTTAATTTATGATAGACTTTTTCTTAAAAAAAAAAACTAGTATGATACTTTTAAATGTCTACAGATAGGATTTTGACTTAAAACTTCATATTATATTAAATTAAACTTTAAAACTTAATTAACTTGATTTTATCCAATGAACTTATAAAAAAACAGTTTTATTTTAAACAAGTTATTGTTACATGAGTGAGATGTTAGAAAAATACTAGGATATCTAACACATGGTTAAACATGTCAATTAGTGACTAATTAGCCTTATTGAATCATAAAACTAACTTTACTAATGTGTAGGACATCATATGGGCTAAGTAAAATAAAGTAGCTGAGACAAGTATCTAACATTTAGATTCTCTTAACTGTATAGGAATCTAGCTTGGATGATTAGCAAATTTTATTTTTAAAATAAAAAAATATTTAAAATGAGCTGGTTGACTTGGTAAGAAAATTGTGCGATAAATCAAATAATAAGTAAAAGTAAAAAAATAATCATATTTTAACTAACTTTTTTTAATTCATTTTTAATCTACCATTCTAATATCTTTAGATCATCCTACCACACCACTAAAAAAAATAAAATATTTAAGAATTATTAAAATGGTGAGTTATAAGTAAATAAAAAATAATAAAAATATCATTATCCAAAAGTAAAGCCATAAGTTTTTTAACGAAATCATTGTTTCTTTAATTTGAACGGAATTAATTTGATTTATGAATATGTAAGTTGATATGTTAAGAAGACCTTAAATGGAGTATAGTTTATTTTTGGTTGTTAATTTTAAGAAATAATAATATATTTGCTAATTTATAAAATCAAATTAAATATTTTCAAATACTAAAAAAAAACTTTTAAATAATGATCAATTTTAGTGATGAAATTATGTTTAGAGATTAATTTTTTAATTAAAAACTAATTTATTTAGTAGTCAAAATCTTAATAAATAATATTAATCAATGTTAATGACCGATTTAGATATCAATTTATAATATAAATTATTTTAATTATCAATCTTGAAACTAATTATAATTTATATTTATAATAAAAACTATTTTTTTATTCAAATATTATCTCAAGACAATATTGATCTCTTAACCACTACCTTCCCATAAAACATAATCATCATAATAATTTACTTATCAAAGCTGGATGCTACTATCCAAAATGGAACGTTACACATATAACACACGAGAAACATTAGGTATTAAAGCTATTTTGTTTTATTTGAGAGATGATTAGAGTAAAAATAAGAATAAAAATAATCAAGAATAAATAAATAAATAACTATTATTTTTAATATAAAAGGGAGCTAATAGAAATATCTATTTTAGAACTTTTCTTTGACATATACTTTAGAACTTTAAATAAAAAAAAAAACCGTGTTATTTCCTACAAATTCCGAACATTAAAGGTTCTTCAACTTTTGAACTTAAGAAATAAAAAAAAAATTATTAATGATTAATTGTAGGGATACAAAATAAGTAGTTATTATAGTAATTAATTTAGATACTAATTTATAAACTAAAAATTATTGATAACTAAAATAGTTTCTAAATTAGTCATTATAATGAAATGATATATAAATTAGTTACTATAGTAAAATGATATCTAAATTGCTCACTAACATTATCTACAAGGGTTTTAACTATCAAACAAAAATAATTTCTAAATTTGTCCTATTAGTGATCAATTTAGATATAATTTAGAGACAAATTTATTTGGTAACTAATATTGGTGATCAATTTAGAGACCAATTCATTACAGTGACCAATTTAGAGACCAATTCATTACAGTGACCAATTTAGAGACCAATTTATTACAGTGACCAATTTAAAAACTATTCTAGTTTACTTTTTAGTTTATAAAATAGTTTATAAATTTGTCCAATTTAGAGACAAATTTCATTGGTAGCTGGAATCTTGGTAGCTAATATTGATTATCAATTTAGAGACCAATTCACTATAGTAACAAATTTAGAAATTATTTTAGATACCACTAATTTTTAATTTATAAAAGTGTCTAAACTGATCACTTATTAATTCTTTTTTGTCATTAAAATTAATCACTAGTAAGAGATTTTTTTTTTGTAGTGAGAAGAGCATGTTTGTGTGAGTTTAAGATATCTTTTAAATTTTTATGAGAAAAAAGAAGAAAAAGTAAATTATTTTTTCATATTAAAATTTGTTTATCAAAATATTTATATAAATTAAAAACTATTTACAATTTATGTATAAACTATTTTTAACCCATAAAATTCACTTTTTGTACTTATTTTCTTTAAAAGTCGTTTTAAAGAAGTGTGTCCATCGTTTTAGTGTTATTACTAATCCTATTAAGTTTTTTTTTTTAGCTTTTTTAACTCGATGCAAATTCCTTCCTACATTTTCATTAGACGACTAGATGGGACAGGGAGAATATAGACCGTTATTAGAATACTTACAAACAAAAATGTTACGTCATTATTTTTATTATGCTATGATGCGGATTATTTGTTTGTTTTATACATAACAGTCTGGAGTATAAGTGATAATTTTTAATTGAATACTTTTTCCATTTTATCTGCAATAATTGATTTTGTAACTTTATTGTAACCAACGTAACAACTCAAAAATTGTAATCTAAAAAAGGAATAAGTAACACTTTTTTATTGTTGATAATATATTGATTTTTATTTGTCTTTAATCTATTTGTGTTAAGCAATATATTAGAAAATATAGATAGTTATATGGAATAATTATTATAATGTGAATAATTTAGATATATCTTTAAAATATGGATAGTTTAAATACATTTAAAAGTGTAAATAGTTTAGATTACATATTTATAATTGTAGATCATTTAACTTTAAATATTTTAGATTATCGTCACCTGACCAAATAATAATTAACATGGATCAAGTCTAATAATAATTAAATTTGTAAGGTGCATCATATGTTTTGTGACGGAGGTTAGATAACCAAATAAATAATAATTAAATTTGTAAAATATATTAATTATCATGTAATGGAAGTCAAATAAATCAAGTTATAATAAAATCTAGTACTTTGAACTACCATATTTTTATATAAAAAGTTACACATTGATTATTAATTATAATTTTTGACCTAACTATAAATACAGAAAGTTTGATTTCTAGTAAAATAATGGAGGAGGATATTGCTGCAGTCAAATGAAAAGTGTGCTCAATTGTTTTTAATCCAAGGATTGTTGAAACATTGTCTAAACTGGCTACCATTTTTTTTTTACTTTATAAAGAATATTTTTGAGTTTTGTATAAGCTAAAAAAAAATGGTGAGGTATTACTCTAACCTAATATATCCGAAATTTACATACAAAGGATAGAAATCATTACAATTTTTTATTTTAACACTAGCCCATCATTTATCCTATTTACTATTTTTACCATAAAATGCAAGTCTTGAACAGAAAGAACTGAATTGAATTTATACAACATTCAAATAATGAAAACTTTACTTTTATTATTGTTAAGATAAAAGAAAGAGACAAAATATGAGGGTGATGAATTAGATTTTACCTAATATAGTGGGGGCCCAAACTGCAGGCCATTTCATACATTGACACGAAAGCATGTCTCCATATCTCCAATCACTGCTGCAGATACACACATATAATATAATAATAAAATAATAATAATAATAATAATAATAACATTACATGTTGCTTCAAACTTAGTATGATTTTATCTCTCATTACGAATCAACAAATTAAACTCTTAATTTCATCTCTCAAAACATTCATCCATGAAGCTATTTGGTTTCTCCTTCAACTTGAAACCTGCAATAAGCAGTGAAGATGGTGCAAAGAGGTTTCACTGCCGATACTGTCGCCGCCAATTCACAAATTCTCAAGCACTTGGAGGGCACCAGAATGCGCACAGGAGAGAACGTGCTAAGCTAGCCCAGTTCAAATACCTTCTCAATCTTCGACAACAACATGGCCATAGGTTCAAACCATCATACAACATCGGACCAAAAGGGTCTTTGGTTCCTCATCCAAATCTCTCACCCAACGTTAGTGTTGGTAGTGCAACTAGTGCAGCTTTGTTTCAATTTCATGGTGCAGGGACGCTGCTCCTGCAAGTTCCAGCGCGTGACCATGACGTGGTGGATGTGGATCTCAACCTCAGACTCTAGCTTCTTCCTCACACAACTTTAACTCAACTTCCCTTTGTACCAGGTGAGATAATTAGCCCATACTTTTTTTTCTTTTAGGTCTTTGTATAGTACCTTTCTTTGTTTAAGGAAACACATAGCTTCCTCATAATTACTTCTTTGTACAAAATTTCCAAAAATGTTGAAAAGAAGTGTGAATGTTATAGCCATTGTAAATTATGTTAACAAGTTTTTTGCTTTCTTTTCTTTGTGAATCACTGTCTGGCTTTTTAACAAACGGGCTAGCTGCTACTGAGGGTTTTGGACGTACGTGATTCTGAGGATGGGAACGTTATGACTATAAGATAGATTCATCAGTGTCTATGCAGTTTGATTTTCCTTTACAAGTTTCCAATTTTGTTTCTGTGTTGCGTCAAAGTTTGTAAATTTCCTGTGATTAATTATATATAGCTTAACTGTCATGGTTTTGGATTTGAAATACTTGCACCAAGAATAATATATCTCTCTCAGATACACATCCTCTGCTGTTATTACTACCGAACAGTGGAACCAAAAGATGAAAATGATTCGTTAGATATGTTGGGAGAACGAATTGGTGAATTAGAAATTACTACTGTTATTAGTGTTTTATTCAGATTGTACGGTTGATAATCTATGTTAACCAGAATTCTCTGAGTATAGCTGCGAGTAGCTTTTCTTTTCTTTTATGAGCTATTTATGAACATAAATTCTATTACTTTACAATTCACTCTTCTTTTTTTCATTTCTCTTTATATTTTTCAAGGTACTTAATCTATCAGAAAACAACTTCAAGAATAAATTCGCTCCCTGTTCCTTATGATTTCATTATCTTGTATGAATGCGTGCGTCTTTATCTATCTATATGAATGTGAGAGTGTATATATGCACTGATGTTATATAATATACTCTTTATTTTAGATACTTCAAAATATTAGGGTTGTAATTTATTAAATAGGATCAAATTAAAGCGACGAGACTTTTAAACCTAGGAAACCTAGATGTGGATACCTAGATGTGGATACAGACACAGATACGACACAAACACAGAGATACAACAAAAAATAGGATACGAGACACAACATGTACATACATATTATTTTCAAACTTTTAATTAACACATTGTAAATTAACATATAAATGAATCTAATTTATTTATCTAATATAAAAAAGTGAAAAGTAGTGATTATATAATACTTTTTTCTTGTTTTTATAATCATAATAGAAATTTATGTGATAAATTTACAAATTTGTGAATTTTTTTTAAAAATCATTAAATTTGTGGTTATTAATATTATGTTGGAGTCATGTCAAAATTATGTTAAAGATAAAAAAAAATGTCTTTCAAATTTAATATTTTACTAATACGTGTCTGATACATGTCGGACACGGGACACACTCATGAATAAGGTGTGTTTGTGTTTCATAGTTTTAAACTTTTGGAGACAATTATAGAAATTTATTCTTATATTATAAATTGAATAGATACCCTCAACTCTAATGGTCAGTGTATGATTATATTATAATAGTGAATATAGTCTAAAATCACGTTCAGACAATGACAATTAACATGTGCGCGCTTCAATAAAACCCTAATCGATGTTGATGAAAAAAAAATACTATTAACATCGACAGAAGAATAATCTTTACATACTTCAATAGAAAAGGTTAAAAAGTGTTAATAGAGAAATAATCTTAACGGGTAAATAATTATAATATTAGTTAAAAAATTGTCCTAATTAATATCAACTAAAAATATTAACTAAAATCAATTCAAAAACAGTATGATATCGATATCACTTTTGCTTGAAAAAACCCTAACTGATGTTGATGAAAAAATAATTTTAGCTTATATTTCAATTAATCTTAATCGAAAAACAAACATTGATAAAAAAATCAATAATTAATAATTCGAATATTGGTAAAGAACAAAAACTTGTGCAATTTATACTCAAGTCTCATTTCTTAAGCTTGAATTATTATTATTATAATTTTTATTTTGCTAAGTCATTCTAGTAAGCAACTTTTTCAAGTCTACATCTACTTTCTCTCAAACCCACTCAATGAAATATAGAAAATGGTCTTAATATTTTTAGAAGCCAGATATGAACTTAGCTTGCAAAATCTTAATCATCAAGACGAATTTTCAACAAGCTTCAACCTTATTTTTGAAGCCCAAATTGAATCAAGGTTTTTGTGCACGTTCAACTCACTCAAACTCGTCCCATGAAATATAGGGTTTAGGCTTTCAATTTTGGTCACGAATTAAATATAACATTTTAGCTTAATCTAATTATGACTTGATTTACATTTTGGCCATAAAATTGGGGTTTGATTGAACTTTAACAGCATTTTATTAATTCTTAATAAGACTTTAGATTTTGAATTAAATTTTCAACATAATTAAATTTGAATTTTCTTAAAATTTTATCTAGATTGGACCTAAAAATCCCATTATATAAACACTTTAAAACACCTAAAATATAACAAAACAAAGGTATTAGAATAAGTAGTTCTCGTTTCTTACTTATTTTTTCAAAACAATTTATAGAATGACAAAAGTTCGACATGGGTAGTATTTATTCACTATTATTTTTGTTTTAAAAAAATTGTACACTATTAATTTATTTATCTTATGAAATATACATGTGAATGGTTTATAAAAATAAATAGTATTAAAAATAATTATTTAAAATATATAAATTAGATAACAAATTACCTTGAAATATAATTTAAATAAAATTATATAAAAAATATTAGTAAAAATAAAATAAACTTTTCAAAATTCAAATTCAAATAAATTGCATTATTAAGTATAAATTTTTTTAAAAATAATCTATTTAAAAATAACTTTAATTGCATAAATTTGAATAAAAAACATAAGTTTATAAAATTAAATTGTAAATAGTATTTTTTTTATTTACTCACCAATTATTTTATTTTATCCGATTAGTTTTAAACAGTTGTTTAAACAAAAATCAATAATAACATTCTATCAAATGTTATGAATTAAATTCAATCAATTTGATTCAAAATAAATGTCCAATATAATATAGTCTATTAAGTAAATATATATTATTTTAGATAAATTATATTTTGTTATGAATTAATGTCACATTTATTTATATGATTGATCGATTGATTTGCTTTGCTAGAATTATTCATATGACTACTCTTTATCAGGAGGTATAAATATTGGTGATTTTTTTATCAGTAACAAGACATATTAAAATTGTGTTTTATCATTCTCCCTTATTAGTATTATGATCTTCCTGAGGATTAGTGAGAGTATGTTCTCTTCAAGGACAATATTCTGTATTGTAAAATTTGAATTTGTAACCCTTAATAATACAAATATTTTACATAATAAAGTTAGATATAAATAGAACTCTTAAGACACTGCTCTTCATTATTTTTTTCTCCTAACTATTACTAATTTTATTTTATAACAAATTTAAAATTAGAGTTTAATTTTTACATATTTGTTAGTATAATTTTTTTTACATAATTAATTAATTAAAATTAAAGTAGATTTGACTATTAAATTATATAACAATTTAATACCTGCGTTGGACAATTTATTTTATTTTACAATGTATAATAGATCAATATTTAGAAATTTTGCATAAAGTTATTTTTTAAATATGAGAAAGGTGCTTTAACAAAAATCTCAATTCAATTCAGGGATAAAGATAAAAATAATAAATGGTTAAGAAAATAAAATATTTAATGATAAAAAATAAAAGTATCTAACCTGGAATAGTCGAGGGAGAATTTTTTTTGCAATTATCTTCAACAATATTGTGTGTGAAATGCACGTTAAAAGAGAAGAAATTATTGAGAATGTTTATGCATTTATTTAATTTTAATTTATGGAAATAAAGTAAATAGCCGTTTAATGTTGTAATAATTTTACTATGTTTTTGAACTATTATTGATTAAACATATGTAATAAGTGCTTTATATAATAATATTCTACTCGTGTAAATATCTATAATTCATTTTAAAATAGAGTTTTAACTCTTTCAAAAGTAACTTTATACATGTCATATCCGAAAATGAAGTATTTTAAAAGAAGAATCTAACTTAATAAATGTTATTACAAAAATTAAAGTTGAAAGAAAACGATGTTGTATCTCAATCTAAGTCTCTAATCATATTTTATATATATTCCAACAATGTTTTATATATTTTGATATTCCAATCATATTGTATATTTTTTAAAAAATAAATTAGGGTGACCTAATTTGAAAGAGACACAAAACGATGTTGTACACGTGGCAGTGAGTCAAACAACGGACCATGTTTCCGAGTTAGGAATTTGAAATGTCATCGCTCGCAGAGAGACGTTAGAAAGTTTCCCATTTTCTCACATTCAATAATGGCAAAAAGGCCTCTTTTTTTCAAACAAAAAATTTCTTTGAAAATAAAAAGCATTTAATTTCTGTTTCCCTTTACCACTAGAACGTTGAACTGCACGATCTCACTGGAGCTGGCACTTCCTTCTTCAGTTCACCTCAAATTTGATGCATTTACCCATTTCCCATGTATGCCAATTCAAACACCTTCACAGTGTTGTAGTCACCGCAATGCTTTGTTGATTCATCTCGCCTTCTCAAGGTAGGCTCTTACTCTAATGTCACTGTAAAGTTTGCGCTTTTCTTCGTTTCCTTTGATGGGTTCATGTCCTCATCTTTTACCGGCTTTTGATGGATGCACATGTCATATGTATCAGTTGTGCTGTTTTCTTTCGTTTCACTTCTGGGTTGTTCAATGGCCTCAATTTGGCTTTGTGGGGGTATCTATTTGTTGCTGTGATTGTAATTGATGAGAGTTTTAGAGGTTACAACATCACATCATAGATAAGTAATGCTTGTATATAAGCAGATGTTTCCCTTTTTCCACTATGGATGATTAAAAGATGTGAGTTTTTCTTAGATATTTATGGTCAGTGAAAAGCGTTTATTTTTTCTCCATTCATACTAGATTTTTTTTCCCATTAAGAATAATATGTTTGTACTTGATTTTAGCTCAAATTCAGTATAGGATTTCTCGGTTATTCTACGTGATCAGTTGTATCGAGTTTGGAACAGTGTGAGATTCTATTGAATGAGAAGTAAAAAATCATGGTTTTTGACTCTAGTAACACGATGATCAAAGAGATTTGATCCAATTGTGTCCTGTTGCTTTACCTTCGAAAGAAACTTAGAGATGATCATCTGAAATTTTGGTCGTTTTGTTTTTAATGTAATGATTTGCTTTGGATTGCATTAGTTAATAATCGATTGATTCAATTGTGTGTTGCTATTGAGATCGAATCATGCTTTCCTAGTAAGTCATTCTACGTTTGGATTTATGGAAAGATAAAGAATGAAGTAGTTGCTATTGAGATCGAATCATGCTTTCCTAGTAAGTCATTCTACGTTTGGATTTATGGAAAGATAAAGAATGAAGTAGTAGTAGCTGTCATTGTTTGGATCATTGAATTTCTAGGATGGAATGGAATGGAACCTCAAGGAATGTAGTTTTTTCTTGAATACCTCTTTTTTAATTGTTTATATTGCTACTCAAACAATTGAATAAACGATCTCCTCTTTTTATTGCACCCCTTTGCATTCCATCTACTTCGAAACTCATCTTAAATTTTGGTGGATTATAGATTATGTTTCTTGCTCAACTAACAGCATTCACCTTTCTTTTTGTTTCATCATTTAGCTTGAAGGTTTATTAAATTCTGCTTTGGAAATGAGAGTTCAGAAAGAAGGAGCAAAAGATGAAGGTGGCTTTTTCCACATGTTTGACTGGACCTCAAAATCACGGAAGAAATTATTTTCAACCACGCCGGGTACCTCAAAATTTGATGAGTGTTTGTGTCTCTTGTCGTTCTTGTATAAAAATTCATCGATCTATAATTGATTGTGTTTTGCTTTTGGTCTCTTTTTTCTTCACTATTGGCAGAGTCCTTGAAACAAAGAAGAAAAGTTGATGGCAACTTGGCAACGATGCTTCCCTATCTGGTATCACTATAAACTGTGCTCCAAAATATTATTTTATGTGTAATATAATGAAACTTTAGCGGTTAATTGTTTAATAATTTCAGGTGGACGAAGATGGTGAAATTGGAATAGGGGGAAGTATTAGAGATAGTGGTGATCATAGCTGTGCTACATCTGTTATAGATTCTGAAGTATGTGGAACAAGGGCCCCTGGTGTAGTTGCTAGGCTTATGGGATTGGATTCATTGCCATCTTCCAGTTTTTCTGATCCATATTTTGATAGCCAATGCATTCAAGATGTGCAGTACTGGAGGAAAAATCTCAATCATCTTCATGATCATCAGATTCTATATTCTGGAAAGTTGGTTGAAAAAGCTGAGGGAACTTCTAGGAATTTCATGGAGGCAAAGCCTCTACAGACCCGTAGCAAGCCAATTGAAAAGTTTCAAACAGAAGTAATGCCTCCCAAATCAGCTAAATCTATTCCCCTTACACACCATAAACTTTTGTCCCCAATTAAGAATCCTGGTTTTGTTCCATCAAATAATGCTACATACATCATGGAAGCTGCAGCAAGAATTATTGAACCTGGACGCCAAGCTGCTACAAAGGCTAAAGCACCTCTGGTAGAGGCTTCACAAAAGGAAAAACTAATTAGTTCATTGAGGGTTAGAGACCTTAAAGAAAAAGTGGAGGCTTCACAAAAGGGACAACTAATTAGTTCATCTTCAGAGACCTCTAGAGTTAGAGATCCGAAAGGAAAAAGAGAAACCTCTCTTAGAACTAGTAGGCTTTTTGAAACTTCTCATAGGTTGACTGAGTCTAATGATGCCAAATATCTAAAAGGACAATCTTTGAACAAAAGTTGGAATGGACTTGTGGATGCACCTATCAGATCTTCTACACAAGTAGAAGAAGATTGTTATTCAAAAAATAAAGGGAAGTCTATTTCACTTGCAATCCAAGCAAAAGTGAATGTTCAAAGAAGGGAAGGCTTGAGTTCTAGTAGTGGAAAAAGTTTAGTGGAGCAGAGAGAGCAATGTGACACTAAAAACTCCCAGAAGCCTCTGAAGGCTAATGTTCAAAAAAGTTTGCACATGAAATCCTCTGGTCAAGATGCTTCTGGTGTTCTCAGGCAGAATAATCAGAAACAGAATTGTCCAATGGATAAAGACAAACCACCATCAAAGCAATTGGTTTCCAATTCACAAGGTAGAAAAGTTGTGACTGGGGATTCTTCTGGTGGACGACATAGAAGCTCTAGTAATAAATCTGCTGCAAAATCTAAAGCTGGGCCCAAAAAATCATCAACGAGTGTGACAGACAGTGAAAAGGAGGTCTTGTATACTCGTACAAACAATTTTCCAAGGAAAAAGAGGTCTACAGACAGGGACTGGAATGATAGGGTTGTTGATAATTTATTCATCGACAAATCGCAGAAGCCTGTGCAGTCTAATGTAGTTAGTAATAAATACCAAGGTGAGGCTGAAGAAGTAAAAAAGAAAGACATGGATGTAGTTTCCTTCACATTTACCATGCCCTTGACAAGAAGCAATTCTGGTTTTGAGACACCTGGCCTAAATTCCTTGGATCAGCATATTAGAAGAGTGTTGGTTGATACTGAAACTGATAATGCAGGATACAGTGCAGTTGGTGGTGATGCCTTAGGTATTCTTTTGGATCAGAAGTTGAGGGAGTTAACATATGGAATTGGGAACTCTTGTGATGACTCTCTCAAAGCAAGGTCACCTTCCAGCACTGCACCAAAATCCAAAGATCTGGTTCCCACCCTTAATTCAGTTAACCTCTTTCCAGGGTTGCAACAGAAGAAAGATCAAGACATGATCAGTAACCGCTCCTATCTTCCAGAATTATCATCCCAGCATAGGCTTCGGGTATGTGAGAATATTTTAGCATTTGTTGTTATTATCCTTTTTCTAGCATGAATACATAATGGCAGGACTCTAGTTAAATTTCCACACTATGAGAAGTTAGGCTTGCTTACTTTATGGTTAAATTTGAAGATTAATGACTATCTTTTATGCAGTTAATGTGGAACTGAATTTGGGGTGTTGTAGTAAAATGTAACACAAGACAATTGAAAGAATCAATAGCATTGTATTGTAAAATCAGCCTAACTTTGTTTGGAGGCATAATATTCCTTATGATAAACATTGAATGTTAATCAACTCAACATATTTTACAGCTAGATAAGATGGAAGAGTGTGAGATCAATCCTATGGAAGCAGGGTTATTCAATTCAGGACAGCCGAGTCCAATATCCGTTCTTGACCCTTCTTTTTCTACTGAAAGCTGTGAATCTCCATTCAGTGCAAGTGCTTCCAGTTCAGAAGACCAAAAAAGGAGGTAAAAGTGGCATCATGAGACAATATATTGTTTCTTCTGAAATTAGTCATTTAATGAGTCAGAACATTTGATTTGTATTTTCAAAAAACAATTTTGAAAACTAAAAGCTACATACATGGCCGTGATCACTACTGACAGTATCTACTTTCAGGAAGCAAGTTGTGGGCTCAGGAAGTGGCTATACAGACTTGTTTGATTCAGCATCAGGTTGGACCATGCTAAGGAAACAATCAAGTAGATTTTCCCAAATGAAGATTGGAGAATCAAATTGCACATGGGAGTTAGAGTATGTAAATGATATATTGTGTAATGTGGAGTTGATGTACATGGACTTTTCTCTTGGCAGAGCTCGTGAGATTGTGAACCCTCATCTGTTCAACCAGTTGGAAAACCGAAGGGGAAGGTTTGAGAGTGATGGTGGTGAGTGCAGAATAAGAAGGAAAGTTATATTTGATTGTGTGAGTGAGTGTTTGAACTTGAGATGCAGACGTTATGTTGGTGGGGGTTACAAAGTGTGGGCAAAAGGGGTTGCAATGGTGAGAAGAAATGAATGGTTGGCAAAGGAAGTGTGGAAGGAAATTTCAAGTTGGAGAGATATGAGGGACTCAATGGTGGATGAACTGGTAGATAGGGACATGAGCATTCAATATGGACAATGGCTAGATTTTGAGGTTGATACTTTTCAACTTGGTGCAGTGGTTGAAGACCAAATATTTGATTCTTTGGTTGATGAATTCGTTGCTGAAATCCTGCAACTGTAACAGCACACCTCAATCGATGGTTGTGGTTTTTTTGGCTGTGTCACATTTCATTTTTAGCATTTTCTTTCCCATTGAATTGTAGTAGTTGCTGTGTGTGTGTGTGCATGCCCCTTCCTCATGGTTTTATATTTACTAGTGTTACAGTGTAAAAATTATAGTAATGGGGTGGAATTGTCTTGTTAAAAAATATTACAAGTAGATCTTTTTTCATTTAAAAATGGTATCATTTGATGCTATAAATATACTTCTATCATGATCATCAGTAAAATATCTTCCATCTGCTGAAATCTTAGTCGAGGATTGTGAAACCGAATGAATTATGACTGTTCTACAAATAAAAACTTGAAACAATTTTAAAGTAATTGAGTTCCCTAAACACAGACAAGAATTAGACAAGAATTTGATGATTCTTATGTATATATGAAAAAAAAAATCGAATTGGAGGAAAAGTGTTGATAACTCTTTCACCTTTCTTGACATTACTTCCGAAGTTACAGAGTATAAGGAAATTTCTATAGTTTGTTATGAAAACTTGTAAGTCTTAGGTCTAACTCAGTTTTTAGTCCTGAAATTCAAAGTAATTTTAGTTTTAATTTTTCTAAATTTATAAGGTTCTTAAGTTCCTCAAAATTTGAAAGAATATATATGATTTATATATAAGCACTCCTGAAATTTAATGTTTAGAAATTAAGATTATAGTTTTTTTATTTTTTATTTTAAGGGACCAAAAGAACTTTTCTAAACTTGGGTAATCAAAATTAAAATAGCCCCAAATTTAATGGGAAAATGTAATTAAACCTAATTTTTGTTTACCCCTCTACAATTTTTAACTAAAAAATTTAAAATTATTACTTTTTGTTACTTGTCCTATGTCTATAACAAACGATAGTCTATACCTAAAAATAAATTATATTATCCAAAGTGGGCAAATAAAGAGCTAAAAAATATTATTTGAATGTTCAAATAATTAATTTTATAAAGTGATTTAATTAAAATGAAAAATAGTACAATAAATATTAACACGCTTTATTTTTAATAAAATAAAACAAATTTCAATCTTAGTACAATAAATTTAACTATATTAAATTTGTTTGAATTTTGTTATTAAAGTAATTGATATAATTGAAGATATGTTTTATAATAATTATTAAAGTAAAAATATTAATATATATTAATATTTAAAAAAGACAATTTTAAATTTACAAAACAATAAGAAAAACTATAATTGCATATTAACAATAATTTTTATCTAATAAACACATGTGAGAATTAATGAACATAAAATATGTGTTCCATTAACTTAACCATTAACAAAATTTAAAAAAATAAATAAATATAGAACTGTAATTTTCTGTTTCTTATTATACTATAAACAAAACATAACAATACTAATTCTTTTAAACCAACTATTTATCCTGAAATCAATAATAAATACCCCTTCCCTTTATTGAGTTAAATTTGAAGAGAGAAAATTATAAAAGTAAATAAATCACAAACCTCACCTGAACTTTTACTAAAATGAAATAATATTGTGAAAGTTATAATTAAATATGAAGTTTAAAACAGAAATTACAATTTAATGTTCTATTTTTAATGGTAGTACCAAAGTGAAAAGGCCAACAACTATTGTATATGTTTTGTATTGAAGACTTTGAGAAATGTCATATATGGGGAATTAATTTAGTTACATTTCTAATTTCCTTCACCTGGTATAAAGTAACATATACACAACTACCTTTTCACCGCTTCACAGATATAATACAAAATCGAGGGAATGGCGATTAATAATTCTCTTCTCAATTCATAAATACAAAAGAATCCATCCACCTATACCATTGCGATCTGATAGAAAAGATGCAGTAAATCATCATTGTTGAAACCTGTCTACAGACACTCATCGGTCTCGAAGGTCAACAACATCGAACCCCATGTTAGCGTTCATATAGACATGAGAGCAATGCTCATATATTGGACTTCCATCCGAAGGCTCTTCGTGGGGATGAAATCCACGTTGTTGACAGTTACGAATTACAGAAACACCACCTGGATCAGATAGATGAAATATGCCATGTGGACTGCAGTGCCAAAATAAATCAAAATCAAAATCATCTCTTCTCAAATAAACTAGCTTATAATATTATGTCCATATTGAAATACAGCATTAGACTTATCATTTCCATTCCATTTCAAAGGTAAAACCCCTGCAGATAGTTTCTAAGGTAGAGCTTATAGTACCAAAATATCAATAAGCAGGTATCGGTTAGTCAATACATGCCAAAGACATGTTATTACGAAGGCAAAATATTTATCAAAAAACAGTAGAACCAAAGGCAATGGTTCAGCTACAAGACTGGGACTTGGGGGAGGGGAAAACTTGGGTAGAAGCAACCCTATGAGATAATTATATTTTCCGTGGATTCATCTAAATAACCCTATCGTTTTTTTAGGGCAAAGGTTAGACCAGTAAAAATGCACATCATTGATGATCTATGAATTGAGTAAAAATGATAAGAAAAAGAACTCATTCATTCAACTCATGCATATTCAGTTGATCTTTACTCCATCAATCACAAGCAAATGAGTAAATCATTCCCTATTCCAATGTAAGATCATGTGATTGGATTTAAACATGTTTTTTGGAAAAAGTTATGTAAAATAACGGTCAACACTCCGAATCTGATCAGGGTTATTATGCATATATTTCCTTGTTTAATCTGGCAATGATAATGACAAAATACACAATTGCTTCCTAGTTTAATCTGATGATAGACAAAAATACACAATTGCTGGTAAAACTTACCTAGTCGTATCTGTAGGGGCCATGACAATAGCAATTGCCTCTGGTAACATGATCTGAAACAAAGCCACAAATATACAGCGAGGTACAATTAGAAGGAAATATATGTACATTTGCTGATTGTTCCAAATTATTCTATTTAATTGAGAAAATAAAGCTAGTACTCCAGTGGCTTTACTAAAGTAATCCGAGTTATTAGGCCTTTTTCCTTCATACATTTTACCCTAATTTCTCATGCAAATCAGGTTAAAGTGCATGACATCATCAAATCTCTTGCAAATTCTTCTATTAAATTGAGAAAATAAAGCTTGTACTCCGGTGGCTTTACTAAAATAATCCAAGTTATTAGGCCTTTTTCCTTCATACATTATACCCTAAATCTCATGCAAAATAGGTTAAAATGCATGACATCATCAAATCTCTTGCATCTTTTAAAAATTACACTAACATCATCACAAGAACTCAACTATCTAGCATTACGGCCACCGTTTCTTGTCTAAGCCCCGTAGTCAAACATAGAGGGCTATAATATAACAACTGCTTAAACATCTTAATATGTGAAAAAACAGGAAATTGAAATTACAGTTGCATCTATTACCTGGTATGAGTAATGAGTGTGTAGATCCACAGAAGACATGAAACAAGTTTGTGATGGATGTGTCTGAAAAGTCGAAAGAAATAAGATAAATACCGAAACTTAAAGTTTGTAAACTTAAAGTGAGTTAAAGAAAAACAAAAGGTAAGAGCTACAGAAGGACACTAATATAGAAGGCTTGCTATCTTCAATCATATTAATATTATTACCGTACTCGTCAAAACATCAGTTAATACCTTAAGGTCATCTTTATAATAAAGATAAAAGATTTGAGAGGGTGTAGCAACTACAACAAAAAAGAAAGAAAAATCTTTGCCAAGAACCAAAAAGTAAGATACAGTTTTGACTATTTTTTTCTTTTACTTTTAAATATCTTACATCAATCAAAGTCCCAGCAGGTAAAGAGAATGCAAAGGATGAATTTCATCCTTTAATTCTTACCACTACTCATCTGCGGCACCAAGTGCATTATGTTTTTCTGCTTTCCTTAAAGAAAAAATGTAACAGGCAGAATTATTTTGCCAGAAGCGTTAAAAAAATGATTTAGCAATTGGCCTGCCTGCTAACTCTTTCACGAGGTCCTTACTCCCACCACTTTAATTTATCAAACAGCCCCCCACAAACTGCCAAAATTCTGGACTTTTTTTTCATCTGTGTAATATTAATCATATTGAAATTACTGAATAAAGTAAATTACTTATCATTTTAGTGTAACCAATTTAATTCCAAGTCTCTATCAGAATTGATGAATAATTCTTATCCTTACTACTCTAAGCATGACAGCAACAAAAATTTCTTTGGCAACTACTTTCACTTGAAATCAGAAGCCTTGAATTCTGGAGATACAAAATCAGAAAAATCAATGCTTCACATCAAGTTTTTTGCTGTCGCCATCCAGGGTAGAAAAATATTTACTCATGGATATAACTAAAAGAATGAATAAGCAACAACCGGGAGTAATGGGGCACTTACATGTATCCAACCTAAAGGAAAGAGTGATAAGCTGTCTTGAACTTCAAATATTTCTTCTTCGTTCAAAGTTGAACACTGGATATTAAAATTCAATTAGATGCTGAATAAAAATCAGACAGTACAAGAAAAACTTAACTGTGAAAACAACAGTTCTTTGTTTCTACAAAATAGAACGAATACTTGATAATGTGCTACATATATTAATATATAGAAATCTTAAATTGATTCTCAAGATTGCACAAGTTAGACATTTTATAAATTTTTTTTAATATAAACTGTCAGCCCTTCAGCTTGCAAAAGAGTAATTAAACATAGTCTTCTACTTTATTTTCCAGTGTCATTTTGCACCAAAAAAGACTAAAAGTAAACGATGTTTTCAAAAGTCAGATACTAATGAAGGATTTTTAAAATCTCGGGCACTGAAATGACATTTGGAGTTTACTCATTTATATAGAGTGGAAATGAGTTATACCTTTTCATTTGTAATGAATACAATCAGTATCTCATTTTACAATCTCATAGAAACCCAGGTATTACATATGAAAATTGACAAACCCCAATCACACACATTACAACCACGCATTCACTCTCTCAAACATAAAATATGTAATGGAAACACCGTAAAACAGTGTTTGCTTCCTCACTGCCCTGAGGCCCAATTCATCAATCAAATTATGCCAAGCTTACTTTCTCCTTGCATTTAGCCCAACTCAACCAACCTTATACCCTTCTCATCCTTTTTTCTGCTATGTAGGCAGTCTGCTATGATATGCAGGTTATTAGCTTTAGTGTTTCCTATCCAGCCCATATAATAACCACAGACTTTCTTCCTATCATTCTTCACGTACAACTCAGCAACACCAAGGGATCTCTACCACAATCATTAAAAGTCAAAGGTAACTCACTAAAATTGACTGAAGAACCGGCTGTTTGTTCTTTAAATAAGTGCTAATAATTCTAATTTACAGAAACATTGGAGGTTCAAGCAGCTTTTCAACTCAAATGTTGGTTGAAGCAGCTTTTCAACTTAATATTACGAAATTATCTCAGATACAAATAGTTACCAATCATGCAGATTCACAAATCACCACATCTGTGCAACACAACCTCACAGCAATATTAATGTTATATTTTGTCTGTCAGGATATAGCTGGAGTAAGATGAATGAAAAAAGTTAAGCTTTTTACCCATGGAATTACAATGGACGGAGTATAATAGCTTGTAAAATAAATTAAAAAAAGGAAACATGACATCAACTTACCGAGTCTGAGGTTGATTCCTGCTTTGGGATTATAAGTGTCGTGATATGGAATACCCTGTTTTTCTAGAGACATTCAAATTGCAATTACAAAAACTGTTAAAATCATCATCCAAGAGATTTTCTGAAACTTGGAAGCACACAGAATAACAATATCTCTTACCAAGGATCCTGCAAGAACACCACATGTCTCTAAGTTCTTCCGTGTGTTCTGCGAAGCTAATCTCAAAAAATCTTCCATCATTTTGACAGGCTGCAACATAGACTTAAGGTGTTATAACTTTCAAAGAGTATAAGAACTCAAGAGCCAAAGCTCACACAAATAAGAAGTCATGATAAAATGACCAACAAAATCCAAGATATAAGTCACACAATTCAACTACAAAACTAAAAAAGGCTTACAATGTGTAGGTGTTGATATGTTGTTGGACCAAGTCCAGAATCATGAGAAGATTTAGCTGGTCCCGGTCTTGGATCTGCAACTTTTGAAGGAGGAATATGGGCACATTCTGGGTGCACCTGCGCAAGAACAGGAGGTGGCAAAGGTTGCTTGATGTTGAGCGATTGTAAGGGGTCCTCCCTTGATTCAGTTACAACAGAAGAACCATACTCAACAGAAGGTCGCGACCATCTTCCATCATCCAAGGAGAGAACTGAGTCCATGGTGGATGTAACTGGTCCTTGATCGCTATCTTTAATTGCCAGAATGTCATACAGCCCAGTCTGATTCAGGCTATCAGTGTGAATAACAAAAAACAGTAAGTGTGTGGGATGTTTTATATTTTAGAGTTACAAACCTAAACACAGCACGCCTGAGAACAATATTTGGCATTCAAATTTCAGCATTTTTCAGTCAGATGCCACCACAAACTCGCAATGAGAAAAACATTAAAAAAAGGGAAAATAACACAGTTTTAAAAGAATAATTGACTGAGATTGACAACAAAAGCACCAATAATAAATAGTAAAAACATGAAAATTATGCAATTTGAACAGCAAAAAATCACGAACATGAAACAAAAAGGACATGGAACTCGATTTCAAATTAGGATACGAATGTCAAACCTTGAATCATTCACGTGTGTGAGATCACTGCTTGGATATTGAACCTGCACATGTCCAATATCAATATTGACAGAATATATGAAAAATATATCATAGTATCATTATTGTATCTTAGATTATCTCCTTAGATTGATTCCTAATGTTTCCTTATATATCACGATTTATTTCCTCATTTAAATAAGGATTAGACTTAAAGCAGACATGCTTTGTATACATACCATCACAACATCTTACAGAGTATTCAATATCTATTCTGTTGTTTGCCCCATCAATATCTAAAACCCTATATTTCAACAAATATGAGAGATAATCCATGTTAAGACAGCACAAGGACAGTCACACTTCAATTATACCTTTATTTCTGCACTAGGACCAAGCCATTGCCCCCTAAGGCCATTTGGTCCTAAAAATGAGTGTCTGGACAAAGTCTCCTTATTTGGAGCAGGTAGACTAAGAGATCTGCGCAATCAAAAGAATAATAATCACAATTCTTCTTTCAATATGACATCCTTCTTTCTTTTGAAATATCTTGAAAATGTTCAAGAAGCTCCTCAAATCACAAGGATAATAAGAAACGTATATCTCACTGAAAAACATAAGTGTGCTGAATGAAAATCGCACAAGTGAAATAGCATTTAACCAATCAGAACATACGAATAAATCATTTGAATTTGGTCCAGTCAGATATGGAAGCAGTAAACATAATATCTTCTGCCAACCTATAACATGAAAAAATAGTTAAAACAAAACACTCTTATTCTTTATCTTGTATGCTTATTCTTTACTCTTTTTTTTGGGTGGGAATGGGGAGAAGTAGACAGGAAGGAGTGTCAGCTTTTAATCCTGTAATATTACATCCATTTATAAAATTCTACATATAAATGCACAAAAGAAAAATCAATTGCAGACATAAATGGAAGCTTAGTGGGAATGGGGAGAGGCAGACAGAAAGGAGTGTGCTATTTAGCCTGGCAATATTAAACCCACTTATACGTATAAATGCACAAAAGAAAAATCAATTGCAGGCAAAAAATGGAAGCACAAAGAAAGAAAAAAGAAGAGCAATCTTAATTCAAAATTCAAAAAGAAGCCCAAAAGCACTCACTCATATAATTGATTTGATACTATTAGTAAACCAAGTGTAAATTGTAGAAATATCAAAATAATAGAATATGAATAGGTAGAAAAACTTACAGTTTCTGGAACTGCTTATCAATAGGCCTTGAATCTGATGATGACATACTATTGTAATTCCATGAAGAGTGTGAACCGACTCCAGAAGGCTGCAAATATGTTGGGGAAAAAAATGACATCAATAAACAATCTGAACAGAAATCAAAAACACATTAACGCAAAAAAAAAAAAATTAAAAAATGGGACAAGTAATCAATAAGAAAATTCTAAAACAAAATTTTTAAAGCATTTGGTGTTGTAGCTAGTTGAGATACCATGGCAACGATACAAATAGATTGAGAATTTTCGGTATCCTGATATTTATACTAAAATATTATCTGAGTCCTCACCTGTTTAAAATCCACGCTCAAGTTATTACTTTTATTGACAACTGGCCACTCCAAAGATGAATTTACAGAACTCTGCAAAGCCTTATTGAAGCCATTTTCCTCGGGCAATGGAGCTTTTACATGCAAGTCTTTTAATTTTTCCACCCGGCGTTTAAACTCAGGCTTCAAAGATTCAAGCTCATCCAATACAGGTCGTGATTTCTGTAATGGAAAAATGATAGACAAGAATAACAGGACCAAAAATCAAATATACGAATAAAAAACTAAAACAAACACCCACACATATACCCTAAAATGTGGCATGGCCATTTCTCACCTTCTTATAAGCTGCTCTTTCATTGGGAGGCGAAGCATGATAATCTCGATGATATGGTATAGTTTCAGAAACCAAACTTGAAAAAAGATCATCAAAAATAGGAACAGTGAGGGAAAAAATGTTAACTCAAATTAACTGCAATCTAACAAGTCCACCGTAATGAGAATCCATGAAACTTCCATGTTTTACCTTAAAAATCTAACGAGTATGATGTACAAGTCAACTACATTATTCTCCTCCCTGTAGATACTTGCCTGTAGACAGAAAAAAATTCAGTAATCACGACAGTGGCAACGTATATACAACAAAGTTTAAACTGTTCTACTTCCACACAAAACTCAGAACTAGTTCTAGTGCAGGGTAGGATAATGAAGTTAGCAAACCACAGTTATTCCCAAACAGTTTCGAGATTGTGTACTAGGGCACCAAACAAAGCACAAGCACTCACGCAACATACTCACCTTCATTTGTCATTATTCATTTTTTGCTCTATAATTTTATATCGATTTTATACCAGTTTGATGAGACAAGCTACAAGATGAACAAGTTCTGGTCACATAAACACATCTTAATTGAGTAATGTATCATTGATTGATAACTAGGGCTATAAACAAGCCTGTTAAACTGATCCTAAATAGCAAGAATTTGACACACGGTCAGAAACACGAGGTGCCGCGAGGTCTGAAGATTCTCCTTCGCACATGAATTCGTTAATTGTAGGTAGCGAAACGGTGATGGAGAGTTTCTAGAAACAACGAAAGGATCCTATTGCGGTAGGAGAAAGTTCCGGCGACGATAATCTTGCAAAGCCCTAATGCAATGAAGGACGAACGAAAAGCATTTAATAGAAGGAGCGATTCACCTGCTTGAGGAGGCTATCGGCAATCCGATAGTAATAGCGGAGGGGAATGCGATTATCAACGTCGATTTTGCGAGCGATGGAATCTAAGTCGAAGGTCATCTTCTCCGACAAGGAATGCCAGTGCCACACGCTTCTTGCGAGGGATGAATCAAACCCTCTCTCTCGTGCACGGTTCAGAAAGAACGAAGGAAGACGAAGGAAGGAGCAAAGAGCGCGTATCGTGTGAGTCAAGTCGTTAGATTAAAGTGAGTTTCCAACAAGAGAGAAGGACTGGGTTCGACTACTCTTCTGGTTTAAGATCTTTTAGGTCCCAACGTTACACGACATAATGAGGTGGTAACAAACACAACAATTCTTCTATATTTTATGATGTATTCGATCCGTTTGCTTGAGATAAAAGAAAAACAACCATGGCAGTAACTTGTGCAGTTTGGATAACATTTTTAAAAACTAAAACTCATAAAATATATACTTTCATATCATAAAATGAAATTAATATATTAATATATATATATATATATATATATATATATATATATATATATATCTTTTATATTTGTTTATGTATTTAACTAGTATTTTAAGTTATGTAGTATAGGACAAATATTTATTTTCTGTAATTTAAATTGATGAGTAATAAATATTTGTAAGTATTAGTAAACTGAGTTATTTAACTTTAGCAATCTATCAAATCCACTAAAACAGATTATCTAAGATAATTAAAAATATTAAATAGTTTAATATCTTATTGGTTTGGATCAACTTCAGAATTTAAACTAATTAGATTGATTTACCAATTAATTTTTTAAAATGTTTTATTTAAGTATAGGCCAATTAAAATATTTTATACTTATTTTCTTGTTTAAATAAAGTAATTGAATTTTTCTTCTAAAATAAAATTTCATCTCAAAATATTAAATTTTAAAATTAAACTTTTGAAATCTGTAAAAAATTAGTAGATGTGAAATTTTCATTTTCTCTTGTTTCATTGAATTTTAGATTTTAATAATTTAGTTATTTGAAATATTTACTAAAATTTTTAAATTTTTTTTTTAATATTTTCATCCAAACTACTCAAATGATTTTAAATTTACTGAATTACTTTTTTGAAATTTCCACGTCTAAACATACAATTAAAGTTTTAGTTTTAGTAAATTTAATCTGAATTAAATCAATTGAATCTAATGATTGATTTAAATTTGTAATATATTCTTTTAATATTTTTATTTTTAGAATATAATCATATAGTTTTTTATTAGTTTATGAAAGGCAACAATCAGTGATAAACTTGGTGTTTATTTTATTTAATGCAAAATTATGTATTGTTTAAATAGTTTTTTATATTCTAGTGTAATTGCATCAATTTATCCGAAACTATTAAACCTAATCCTAATTGTGTTGATTCGGTTAAATTTCAAATTTTAAAAATATTAAAATCAATTTGTTATCAACCTTTAATTAACGAATTGTATTTTTAAAATGTAAAAAAAAATGAAAATTGATAACCCATATTATTAGACTTCTCAAATTATAATAAATAATCATTATCAAGTTTAGTAGTTTTTAGTAAATTCTGTTTAATTCAGATTTATTTAAAAGAAGGAGAGAAAGTGTAAAAGTTTTATTGGAAAAAGAATATAAAAATTATAAAATAAAAACAGTGGTAAAAGGATCATGTGTATACAATGGTAACACTTGGGTTGGTGCATGCAAATATCGTGTCAAATAATGCTTCATCAAATGACATTTTGTCTCTGTTCATCCTTCGATTCACGTTGTTCAGGCTTTCGAGGGTGTAATGGACCACAAGCTAATGTAGCACTGCTAGTTGGTGTCATTGGGCTGTCTAGCCCAAGCCCTGAAGCATCCAATTGTCCCTGAGGCCCATGGAAAATGTACGGACCGCCCAGTTTGTTCCCTCCTTCCATTAATCATTTCATAACTTTAACATATATATAATATCATTTAATTTATTAAATTAAAAACATTAATTAATTAATTTAAAATTCAAAAATATTTACATAATTAAATATACTTTTATATATATAAAAAATTACGTACGAATCACAAATCATATTCATACGTAATTACATACATATAATTACCTAATAATAATAAAATATAATTCATGCAAACACTCTCTCATGATTTTGTTAAACTTTTTTATCACCAGCAAAAGGTAAATAAAGCTTTAACGAGTTTAAAAAGAATAAAAAAGCATTACCTCTTGTAGAAACAATTGGGTCGTAGATAATCTCTTCCGGTTGGGGGAATCAACCTAACTAGGGTTTTTAAAATTGAAAATTTTGGAAACCTGCAAGGCGCAAAAGTAATTGAAGAATGGATGCAATTGGTGAAAAGCAAATTTGTTGACTATGAGCTTTTGTTGGACAAAATAAATTCAGGTTATCTTAACGATATTAAGAACAAGATCTAATTTTTATTTGCAATGACAATAGAAACTTCAATTAAATTTCACAATATACTAACAGTCAGAGTTATTGTTTTTAATTTGTATAAATTAAAATTAAAATTAATAAGAGACTTTAATATTTGATAAATAAAAATAAAAAATACATATCACAAGAATTTTTAGTTGACAATAAATTAAAACCACCCAATAAATAAATATTTTAAACAAAGAATAATACATTACATAAAATAATTAAAATTAATTTTAATTTTCATCTTATTAATAACCAAAACACTTTATTGATAAAAATGATAAATAAGAAAACATGAAAGAAGTAAAAACAAGGCTTAAATATTTTTTTCATCATCACTTTCGTAATTTTTGTTGCGGATGGTCCTCATTTTTACCAAATATTTTAAATGGTCATCATTTTCGCAATTCGTGTTTAATTTAGTTCTTTTCTGTGACGCCGTTTAAATCAGTAACGGAATATTGTACAGGTGGCACTATTTGTATTACATTGTATTGGGGTATATTACGTGTATTGTACATGTGTAGTAATTAGATATTTGGGCATAAATAGGTGAGCTAGGGTTTATCTAGAGATGGCAAATAAACCCGTCCCCGTGGGTATTGCCCGAACCCGTCTCCGTTTTGACGGGGAATCCCCGCATTGACTGGGTATGGGTATGGGTATGGGGAATCCCCGACTTTTTCAGTTGGGTAT
>Ga0214542_1000201_pt1 | contig 94846 bp, 42 predicted proteins | sample CNSS1metaG_FD_160096 | JGI IMG/M metagenome (GOLD analysis project Ga0214542, IMG submission 160096) | Root nodule microbial communities from cowpea collected in UCLA plant growth center, Los Angeles, California, USA - CNSS1 | ecosystem: Host-associated > Plants > Roots > Nodule | place: USA... | reverse complement strand
TATATATATATGAAGTATTCTTGAAAAGAAAAAAATATTTATTATTATAAGTATTTGATGTATCATGAGAAAAATAAAAAATATAAGGAGAAGAGATGACGAGGTTAAATTTGTAAAAGTCCTCTATATCATTTCAAATCTATGTCATTTGTGTGAGATGAGAATTTAATCTAATCCTGCAAATCTATATGCTCATTCGCTCTTAAATCGTTAGAAAGAAACATGAAAAATTTATGTTTCTGTCCGCACAAATCGGTGGATTGTTAAAATCCACTTAAATGAATATTCCGTGAGTATTAAAGAGGTGCAAACTGTGATTGCATTCAAAGCAACACCTTTAATGTTTTTCCGTTGCATGAAGTTTTAGTTTCATTCAATCAAACTAAACTTTTTCAACAGTAATCCAAACACATACTAAAGTCATAATATTTGTCAATCTAAACATTTTATTTTTGAAGTTGAAATATAAAAGTTAGGTCTATGTATCAATCTAAACATAATAAGTGAAAAAAGGAAGATTGCCCATATAAGCGAATAAAGGAAGATCGCGCCACTTACTTTAAGTTTAGTGTCACTTTCCAGTAATGATTTGTGTTGAGCGTTGCTTGTGTTTGAGAGCACATGCATATAGTGTAACATTTGGTGCTAGACTTGAAGATATTAAAATGGATTCCAACCCAAACCATCCCAGCCTCATCGTTCATGATGAAGGTATTTTGAAAAAAAATTCAGCTTTTTTAAAGATGGACTAAATTGAACCTGACTCACTAACCTGCATGTTAAATGGATTCAAGAAAGTTTGAAAATGGATTCACTCATAATCCACCACCAACAACCCATTATTAATTTTTTTTATAATTTATTTATTATAATTATTTACTACTTTGATTATGCAGACAATTTGATTTAAAAAAAATACAATAATAATGTTTAATAATGATTGAATAATTTTGATGTTTAATTTATTTGTTTGTCAAGTTATGTTAGGTGACATTTTAATTTTCAACTACTCTTTTTATAATAACATTAGGTGAAATACGTGAACACTTTGATTATATTGTTATAAAAAAAAATGAATCGAGTCAATCCTTTTTTGTTATACAACAATAAATATATAAAATAGTTTGGGAAAACAAAACATCTTAAGTGAGTCAAGTCAATCCAATAACCTATTAATTTTTGGCAAGTCGAGTTACCAAAAGAGAAAAATGGATCTTTTGTTTTTCTAGAAATGTGAAACACATTTTGAAAGTTTTTTTACCCTTAGTATTTCCTTGAAGACCTCCACTTGTTGGAAAATTTTCAAATATGCCAAATATGTGATATGTAAGATCATATGATACATTCGCATAGTCAATTATTTCTATTGATGTGGTTCATTTGTCAATCAATTTTATAATTGTTGCATAAATTTTGATAATGTAATCCCATATAATTGACAACAATTTATTATGGCAACTACTCTGTGATGGGCATAGAGCTCTCTCTGTAAGGGTCAGCAAATATGCTCTCTTTTACATTATGTTATACCATCAAAATTTAGAGAGTGAGGGTTTAAAACAAAAAAGCACATTAAAGATTTTTGTGACAATGGCAATGACTGAAGGTTAGTCCTTATTCATTTTTCCGCATGAGTTCTACACCACTCTCCTCTTTGGTTTTTCATTTCTTCCATCATTCATATTCTTATTGGGCTCTTAATGATAATGAAGAGCTAAACTCATTTTTGTTAGAAATGTTTTAATATAATTTCAAAAATAAATAATTAAAATACTAGTGTTACTAATATTTTTCATGGACTTGTAATTTTATGCGTTAATGCTATTTATTATTAAAGACTATATTTTTTATCACAATTTATTCTTGTGTCTCTCTTTTCTACCTATAAATACCACCTAAGTGCATCAGGAAAGACACAACAAACAGTAGATTCTTCTCAAAAGTCTTATTCTTTCTTCTCTGTATTATATTTAAGACATTAATATTCATAATGTTCGGAGATCCTTTGCTGCATTCGATCGATCTAACAGGTTGTTGTATATTGGGAGAGAAGCATGTGATTTTGTTTTGCTATGTGCAGTAAGGACGTTTTCTCTCTAAAGATAGCGTTATGCGTGTCTCAATCCAAAATATTTCTACTCCTTACCTCATTTATTTTTTATCTATTATTTTTTATTATTATTATATTATTTCATATTTTAATTATTAATAGTATTATTTGTTTAATCATTTTCTAACAATTTTGTTGGAATTAGATGCAACCAAATAAACTCTCATGTAACTGATATTGTTTTTATTAGAACTGTCAAAATCGGTAACTCGGTCCGACCCGACTCCCACCACAAGTTGATGATTTAGTGAGCCAACCCAACCCAACTCACTTTTTAATGAGCCAAAAAAATTCAAACCCAGCCCAACCCACTACGGGTTGACAGGTTAAACGGGTTGGCTCACGGGTTCACTTAATTAAAAAAAATATATAATTTTTTATTTTTTCAGTCAAAACTAAATTGTAATTCTAATTAAAATCTAAATAAACTTTAATACAATCCAAATACAAACAAAAATAATAAAAAAATACAAATTATTTATGTGTTGGATGAAAAAATAACCTAACATGACCCAAATGTAAAGTCTAACTTAATAAAGAAAATAAAAAAACACTTGTGTGACCCTTTTATCTGCGGGTTGATGGGCCAACCCGGCTCACTACGGGTTCAACCCGGGTGAGCCGGGTTCTAGATGAGCCGGATCAAAAATTAATCCGTATTAAAATTTGTAAAAAAATTTCAACTCAACCCGACTCGAATACATGGTAAACCGAATTGGCTCGCGAATTCCAACTCATTTTGACAGTTTTTATATATATGCATGACTTTACTCAATTAGAATTTTGTTTTTGTGTTTAATGTTTGTTATAGTTTGATCATCATGTATTAATATTTGATTAATTAGATATTAAAAAATATCTTTTATAGTCTATAAGTGCAACAAAATACCTAATAAAACATTTTACTCATTAATTAAGTTTTTGAAACTCGTGTTGTGAAAGCAAATTTGTTTAATAAGTTTTCAATGAATTAACTTTTAATAAGGAAACATAAAATCATCTATTGAGTAACACTGTAAGTTAACTTTAACATTAGATTGAAGAAAAGTTGAGTAATTATATACATGGGAGACTAACCCTAATAATAATCTACCGTATATGTCTAATCTATTTTTGAAGTTTAAGTGTTTGATAAAAAAAACTAAACTATTAGAAAAAGACCTAAAATTATTATACAACTAGAAATAGTCAAATACATTGAAGTTTTCTTTCATGACATTCACAAAAGCAAACAATAAAATTATTACGATAAAAGTTAAAAAAATAATTTCTGATGTCAAATGTAAAATAATTCATTAAATAAAACGAGTATCATTTAACAAGCTATAGAAAAACAAAGTTATATAATTTATATAATATCAATAACATCTAAATATATTTAATTCTAAAATGTCAAATATTTTAATTTTAATTTGTTTGAATTTTTAATTAAACTACATAAGGTCATTTGTCCAGCAGCAGAAGTTATTAAATCCTCGTAAGGTATGAGCCATGCTACCATACAAAAGTTACATCATAATCAATGTTGAGACACCGGTGGTGAATGCACGGAGATTTCATGATAAGATCAAAATCACTTAGTTCTAAAGATTGGGAGGCTAAAGCGCACATCTAAAAATTGGAATATCAAGATGACAAATTAAACATGCAGAGACAAAAATACGATTTAGGGAAAATAAGAATAATATTATTTTTCATTTTTTTTCCAGAAAAAATTATGTTAGATATTATTATATATGAATTTTGAAATCTCTATGTGAACATTTACCGTTACATAAAAATTTATTTATATATATATATATATATATATATATATATATATATATATATATATATATATATATAAATACAAAAATACAACACCAAATTGATAATACAAATAACACTTCACAAGAAACATACCTATTACAAAAAATATATAAATAAAATATTAAATATCTTATATTGTTCTATAAATAAAAGTTAAATTAATTATAATTTATCATCATAATAATTTTTCTTATGAAAAACATAAATTCTTTTTTTAAATTACATATGTTTATACAAGTACAAACATTATCGTTATATTTCTCTTAGACTCTAAGGAGTCATTGATTGATCTAAACAAGTATGATAAATTAAAAAAAAAATTATTCTTCAACCAAAGTCTCTTAAAATTATATTTCAAATACAGTTTAAAAACATAAATGATTCCACAAACTCGACATAAATTAAAGTTTCTACTCCTAAAAAATAAAAAAAAACTACTAACATATTTCATATTAAGTTTTTTCTCATACTTTTTTTTTTATTTCTATCTTTATTATTTCTTTAACAATAGTTTTACTGTAAGCATCAATTATAGTATAGAATTGAAAGTACAGATGGTACATTAAATAATGTAAAATTTCCTGTTATAGAATATCATTTATTTATTTATTTATTTTATTATTGAGCCATCTGTGAAGAAGACTATATAAAAAGATAACCAACCAATTTAACCATTTTCAATTAATGAATCTATGCTGGTGATTTAAATATTATGATATCCAACAACGTTCACATGATGGCTCACCAGTCCACCAGAGATTCCTTTGCGTACCAAGGTACGTGCCATGAAACAAGCCCCCCACTATTTCAAACGATTTTTCTAAAACATTGCAAGTGGTCCCCTATGCTTGCTCTTTAACCACTGCACCACTCATGCCACTCATATATAATTCTATAAATTCTCTTTCTTCATTCGTATTTTCAAAATAACTTCTTCTTATTCAATAATCATGAATAAAATTTCAACAGAGTAAAACTCACTTATTTAGGATAAGAATAGATTAAAATGACTAAAATCAAAAGACAAATGCTTTAATATTTAGTATCGTGAATCTAAATAGGAATAACACTTGTGAAGAGCCAAAACAAAATAGCGAGGGAAGTTATAGAATGCATAGTTTCCGAGGCTGAGCCTTTTTGCAACAAGTTAAATCCCATTTTCCCGTAATGGACCATGCTGCTTTATTGTTGGTCCACTACGGCATTACCTCTCTCTAACCGGTTCAGTCTAATGATGTTTTACATCGCATCGCATATGTAGCAACTATTTCTAGTTTTCTTCTACTTCTAAGTTCTACATATGAAGCAAACAACAAAGATTAGATTTACTACGATATTTAATACACTGAATTCATGGTCTTTATTGCATCTCAGTCTTCTGCATCCTCTACATAAACTGCATCAGTCGTACTCTCAGATTTCCTGCCAGTTCCTTCACGCTCATGTTGAATTCATCCTCCATCTGCCATAAAATCAAACAAACCAACACTTGTTAACAATCTCACCTATCTTATGTGAAATTTCAAACATCTTTTTTAAAAATCCATTAAATTTAAAAAAGTTATTTTTAAGGGAAATGATTTTTTAATAGTAACAGTAGTAAGGTACCTCGGCCACGATGGTTGTGTCGAGAACAGAGGAACCGAAAGATAAGGCGCTGCTATTGATGACTGAGAGATGAAGTTTCTCTATCTCTCTAAAAATGTTGGCCAGCACTACCTTTTCTTTCTCGCAGAGGATTCGAATCAGCACGTTCCTCTTTGACACCCTTGCTTCGACTTCTGGCAGTAAAAGATTTATTTTGGATGAGGGATCTTCAGAATTTCCGAACTCACAGGAATTTGATGAAGTGTCTGAGACATCCTCGTCCTCCTGAGCTTTCTTCCCACGCGTCACCGGTTCCTGCCTTTTCCTTTTGCCCTGTTCCTCCATCACTTTCACTTTTTCCTTCAGCTCCTTCACGTACCTTATAGCTTCCACCAATACAGACACCTTGTCCATCTTCAAACAAATTACAGTTCCTTAGTGCCATAATACAAATATATCTATCTGTATATATATTTACATGTTTGAGTAACATGATTTCAAAGCTTGAACACTATAAAAAGAAAAATGAACCTTTTTGAGGTCTGGAATAAGGGATGAGAGGGCTATGAACTGCTGGCTAATCTTTTCTCTCCTCATTCTCTCCGCGATTATGTGATCTTGTGTGTGATGAGAAGATCTGGCTGATGAGCCCGTTTTCTTGCTCTCCTGAGTAACACGTTTTGGTTCATTCTTCGAAGGCAGAGATATCCCACGATTCGCAACCTTGGTTTCTGGCTTTATAGCCGATTCAACCTTTGTTGTTGGTGGATTGGTGTTGTCAAAGGAAAGAATATAGGAGCAGGGTATGGAAGCTTTCATTTGTGAGAGTTGGTCTGTTTTGGCAGAGTTTGAAGTGCATGTCTTGAGCAACTTCAAAGGCCTCTCTTCTATGCCACTCTCAGAGTGACTCTCAGTGGAAAATGAGCTCTGCGGGTTCTCTTCTAATGCAGTGGCTATATCACATGGAGATGCTAAACTTCCATTCACATCCTCCACCTTTATGTCTGATTGACCGATGAAACTGTAATCATCTGGCTCCTGCAACAATGTACTGAAATTTAAGCAAAAAGTGCAAGCATGTAAACATTAATAATAGCGATAGTTATGATACTATGCTTTTACCATATCACAGAGCCAACTAGTCCATGATTCCTCCATTGAGGTCATGATGTTGAAAATTTTACTTCAGTTTGTGCAAGCAAGATGAGAGCAGCAATGGTTCCTGAAAGTAGGAAGTAAAACAAATGGTGGTCATGTAGTTTGATAGACATTCTTTGGTTCATATATAGCTTCCAAGAGAAAACGAGATCTCAATTACCTCTTCCAGCAATATCTGAATACCTAAACGCGAACCCAATCTAAGGAAAGAACTCACAAGTGGGGTCGTTTAGATTTATAGAGGGTAGCACCCCACCAGCACGCATGCGCAGATTTTTTTTTTTCAAATTTTAGACATACATTATTACGTGTCCGAAAGTGCTTGTTCCACATGCTAATTTACCAGTGTATCCGAGCTTGAGTTTGTTGACACCTTAACCTGTTTATAGTGTGAATCATTCTGGGTTATTACCTGCATATTATTTTGTACCTGCGACATTTTACTGTCTGGTTAATTGTCGTATAGACTATATTTTTTATGTGCACTTATATTTTGATGCTGCCAAATGTGAGTGACTATAAACCATAAAAATGTGTAAGAAGTTTTATTCAAGCAAGCACAAAGTTGAAATTATTGGCCATGTTTTTTGTTTACTCTTTATGTTAAAAATACAGGATTATAAATATGCTTGACATTATAGTTAATCAACGAAACCGTTTTTTTTTTTAATTTCATTTTAAAATTATCAAAATGAGGTAACTTTTTAAAAAAATTGAAACTTGAACAAATATAAGGATAAAGTCGTATCATACCGAGATGAATTAATTTTAAGGTTAAATTATTTATTTGGTTCCAATTTTCGTAAATAAATTTGAATTTGGTCCCTTAATTTTTAAAAGTGTTACCTAGGTCCTTAATTTTGATATTTTGTATCAATGAAGTCCCTTCCGTTAAAATGACAGAAACGACGTTAAGAGAACAGTGACGTGGAGATATGAGACTGAAATGTATCATTTATATTTAAATACATTTGAAAACAGTTAAAAATTTTCAATATAAATGTGTAATGAATCATCCATAAATATCCCATTGTTCATCATTCTACGTGAGAAGTTGAAGAAAAAGATGGTATGAGTATAAAGAATGTTGAAGGTTGTGGTGCGAATATGAATGCAGAATACACTGTTGGAGTGAGGTTTGTGGTGATAGGAGAAATTGAGAAATGCATGAAGTCAATTGAAAAAAAGGCTTAGTGTGTTTACATGGGTAGTTGGTGTTTTGCGTGTATTCAATATAATTGTAGTGTATCTGTTGGTTACAAATCCATGACTGTTTTATAGTTCAGATGGTTGGTTTGTGTTATTTTTGTAATGTTTAATTATGAATGAAAAAATTGCAATAGTTGGGGTAAAATATTGAATTATTTGAGTCTTCTTAATTTGTCAAAATAGCACTAATTTTTCATTTGGGCATAATGAATTATTTCAGTCTTCTAAACTTGTCGAAATAACACAAATGATATGTATTAAAAAGGACACCTGCTTATATTCATAAACATATAATGCTCCATAAACATTCAGCATTACAAAATAAATTTGGTCCACTATGTAACCTTTTTATAACACAAAAAAAGTGGTCCAAATATGGATGTCATGATGTACAAAACAAATATAACAGGTGTTATTAAGTGTCTAAAGATAAAGTTTAAAAGGTAGAATTTTAAGTATGCAACTGTTTGAGAACACTTGAAAATTTGGATATCCAACTGTTTGATAATAAATTTCCATTCATGCATAGAAAAAAGTTTTGCTTCTTTAACTACAAAGAATATGTAATCTGCCTTGCTAATTGCTATGATCTATTATCTAAGCTACGTATATAGTAATATGAAGAAGTGTTTCGAAGCCATTTGTGATATGTTGTTGAGGTGAAGGCAGTGTCTGAATTTTGGCATACTCTTTTGCATTATCATATTTTTCAGTTCCTCCAACAACAACAATATGAGACTCCTTTATAGTTGTCGTGTGCACACCAAAGAAACTAACAACATCCTCCTCATCATCACCTTCACCACCAAACACAATCGTAAATGCCATGGTTCGGCTACTTCCATCCAATGAGCTAGTCAAATGAAATCCTTGTGCTTTACCAATAACCTCTGACCCAAACTCGTGCCCTTGCGTAATTTCATCATCAATAACCGTTATTCTTCCGAACAAAAACTTGTCTAGTGATGCTCCCAGTGGATTCCTATCAATAACAACCTTGTTTTTGTCAATGGTTTTTATGACCATGGTGGTGCTTGAGTGTGTAGATTAGTGGTAGTGTTTGTATCAACTAATGGTATGGCACCTTTAAAGGGGAAGATCCTGTTGTTGGGTTTTGAGAAGGGAAGTTTAGCTGTTTGAGTGTCTACAATGGTACCAACAACGATTCTTTCTGAAGGGGTTGATCCACCAATGATGTCATGCATAAAGAAAGTTATTGTAGGGGTTGGAGCATGCACCTTAGTGACCACATTACTGTGCCACTTCACTGTTCAGATTTCATATCTCTATGTCACTATACTCTTAACAATGAAAGAGGCTTCATTGATACAAAATATTAAAATTAAGGACCTAGGTAACATTTTTAAAAATTAAGGGACCAAATTCAAATTTACTTACGAAAATTGGGACTAAATGAATAATTTAACCTAATTTTAACTAAAACAAAGTTTTGTGTGATTTTCCTTTAATTAAAATGAAGTTGTAATAAGTTAAAATGACTTTGATAAAAATGTTAAAGTCATCACAGTTTGAAATGACGACTTATATGTTTTACACGATGTAGGATATACTGAAATTATACTATGTTTTCATAGTTTCTTTATGAAATGCGCTAAAGTTGAATGTACTAAATTCATTTGATGCTGTAACGAATTCGATTCTCTTACGAAATGAATTTATATCATTTTAAGTCGTGACGGTTTCAACTTTTTATGAAATTTGTCTTAACTTGACACAACTTTATTTTAGTTAAAATAAAATTATCCTTACATAGTTAAACTTTTTCTTTATGAAGTTATGAGAATTTGACAAGACTTATTCAAATTCGATTTTTTTTAAATTTCAATATTTTGATAATTTCAAAATGAAATTATACCAAATGATAAAGAATTCAACAAAAACATTTTATAAACAAGATGTGGATTAGGTTTAAATTTTCTTTAAATTCATTAATTATTATATTCCGAAAATATAACAGTCTTTTTTTAAAAAACAATTTAAGTTTTTAATTCAAAAAATACTCTTCGTCACCTATTAAAATCATGAGTGTGATGAAAGTCATCACTCGCATCGAAGTCGGGACAAACGAATTAATATATATGTATATATAAAGATTAAACCAAAAAGTTATTATATTTACAAAATTTAAAAATAATATATTTATATGCACATAAAACATGTTTTTCTATTTTAGAATTCATGTGATGATTAAAATAAATGACAACAAATATTATAAGAATTAAAAACTCATTTAAAAAATTGTGGCCTCCAACATATCAAATCTTTGTAATTTTTTTTGAAGGATTTCGATTTTAAACCTGACCTTACGATTATAAATATTTGCATTCAGGACTAGTTTGAATAAGGTATGGGCAACGAGGAAATTAACATTGCATAAGAGAGATTACAGCTTTGAGATCTAAAAAGTTGTTCCCATTCATAATTTCACCACTAAACTCACATTAGATGATAATGATGATAAGCTTGCATATATTACCCATTCCCATACCCATTTACTTTAAATTATTAAAATATTCGTTATTTATTAAGTAATTTTATACCCATTATATATATATATATATATATATATATATATATATATATATATATATATATATATATATATATATTCTATTTTTTTATTTTTTCTATTGTCTAGTTTGTCATAAAATTCATTCTTATCTCTACTATATTTATGGTCTTATTTCAACTTTTATGCAATTATGTTCAAATGATGTATGTCAATTAAATATTTTTCGTTTCACATTTGAATATTTTTACTCTTTTTTAATATTTTTATTTATTATATATTTTCTTTTCACATGAGAATGTTTAACACTATCAATTTAAATGTTCCATAGTATAAACCTTTCTTTTATTAAACAATATAAAAAATTTATCTTCTTTATTCCATTATTATTAATTTTTGTTTCATTTGAAAAATAGTTATTTCGCCAAAACCATTTTCGTTATATATTTTCTAATGATATCTAAAGTGTTTTCATCTTATCGTACCCTTAATTATACATTTGTTTTTCTTTGTGCAATTTCATTAAATGGTCTTTGAAATTGTTTCTAAGATACACATTTGATAATTTTTTTAATATTTTTATTTGTTGTTTATTTTTATAATGTAGAATATTATTTTGATATTTTTTATATGATTATTTTTATTTTCTAACTCATTATCATATGTGTAATTTTATCGCTATAATTTTATAAATAATTTTTCTTTAATATAATATAATAATTTAATATAATCTTTCATGAATTTTTTTGTCACCATCCAACATACATTGAAGTTCAAAATATGAAAGATCTATGTTTAAATGTTATTATTATTAGTTTAATCTTTGTTCTTTATATGATTTTGATCAAGTGTTGTAATATAATTTTTATTAGTATATTAAAAATAGATTTTATTAGAATTTAAAAAATTGAAGTAAATAGTCATTTAAAATAATTTTTAATTTGAATATTTATTTTTCTTTTATATCTTTATTAAAAATATTTTTTAAATTTTATCAACTAGGTTTCATTAATATTTGCAAATTTAATAAATGTTTTGCCTCTAATAAAATTTTATTTGCTATTCTAATTTGAAATGAATATAATTATAATATAATTTATTTCTATTATAATTGATATTGAAGAAACAATATTCCTTTTAATATTGAATATGTAATGTTCTTGTATGGAACCAAGTGATCTCAAGAGTCTTTTATCCTTCACTTCTTCTCCTCGGGGATTGTTTCTAAGCTGCTTATGGGTGATACACCTGAAATGTGGGTACTTGCAAGCACTCCAGGCTCAAGTTAGTAATACTTTCAATTTGGGGGTGAGTAAAAGATGATTGCAAAGATAAGTCCCCTTACCTTGGACATTGAACCCTTCTTTATATTACTTGAGTCTAATAATGACTTCATTACTTTAGTAACCCATTTTTATTTTCTTTGTAAATACCAATAAACCTTATGAATGTCCTATCGCAACTGTAGTTGTTGCTACATTCCCTTATGATGTTCATATTCTTGGATGCACTCTTATAGTTTTATATTCCATTTACGATGTATGCCTGTATACCTGAGTACATATGTACTAGGATGTACGTCTTTATGTTTGAGCCCGTATGTACTGGGATGTACATCTGTATGCTTGAGTCCATAAGTACTATGATGTATGTCTGAATGTGGCCTATCCTTACATTGGCTCCAGATACACCTGTCCTTAACTTGACCAAGATGTACTCGCTAATTGACACTACGTACATTAATTAATATCGTTAGTACTATACTAAAAGAAATGACCAAATTGCAACATATTTTTAAAAAAATATCAAATTGAAACCAATAAAAATACAAGTGAGATTTTCGAAAAATACAAAAATCAAACCAGAGTCAAAACCAAAATCTAGATATTTAAGTAATCTAAAAGTTTTGAATTACCTAATATAAATAAATAATCCTAAAATTAATTTTACGTGTGATTAATTTTGTTTTTTTAGTGGCAAGTATCCAATTTAATTGGTATTAAAGTTAAGACAAATTTATAATTGTCATAGGAATAATTGCTAAAAGAGATATTATCGCAAATTGCATTAATTGTTTCAACCCATCATCTTACTCTAATTGAGTTTGTCGACCCCATTTTTTTAATTGGAGATTAGTTTAAAAGATTAAATTATTTGTATTATAATACTTGAGATGGAGTAATATTATAAATTAAATTTATAACGTTTAAAAATTAAGTTTAATTGTTAATTATAATGAAATAATTTAATAGGTAAAAAACATATGTCTTCTAATTTATCAAATTGAATATTTTAATTATCTAATGAAAGACATAGGAAATAGCAACATCATTAACCTGTCCCCTTCTTATTGGGCCTATGATGAATTGGTCAGTTTTGTCACTCGAGGTTAAGCAACAATTGATGAGAGTTCAATTCCTAATTAGTGAATAAAAAAAAGTCTCGCTAACTAATGTCCTAAGGACATTCGTTAAGGATAATTAATATACATTGAATTTTACAAAAATACATAGATAAGTATAATATTAAATAAAACTTGACCTAATAATTATTAATGCAACTTTATTTTCTTTAAAAGACAAAAAGGCCCATAAATATTGTACATGTGTATTTAATATTTTATTTAATGTTCACAAATAAAATATAAAAACTAATTAAATAATAAAATAATTATATTTTAATGTTGCTAAAAATTAAATATAAGAAAATTTAAATTAACAAAAAAATAGTGTTAAACATCTAAAACTTTAAAAAAATAACATGAAAAAGTATAAATTAACAGAAAAACCAACAAAAAAAATACTGTTAAACATCTAAAAATGTTACAAAAAAAATAAAATTAAAGTTCAATTTAAGACTTAATTGATTTTTTTTTCTTTTTAATAGAGACTTTAAAAATTTCAAAAACTTGTTCTGTAACAGTAAGTTATTGTCTACACATTTTAAAGGATATTTTTGTCTTTATATAATTTATTATATGCATTTATACTATTTTAATTACTATATTTAATTATTTCAGCTTTCAATATAAAAATGATGATATCAAAGCACATTTATTATTCTTTAACCCGTGCCCTAAGGGCACTGATTAGCATTCTCCTAAAAAAAATAGTCAAAACACGTCGATTGTTTTCTGATAGAGGTAAGATGAATTAAGTCACAATTAAATTTTTATATTTGGACTGCTACCATTTTAAGTATCAAGAGTAATGTTTATGAATATATATTTTATAGTATTGGATGGAAGAACTCCCTTATTACCATTGCTTTCCTCTTAATGATCCTCTTATTTAATACATGGTGAAATAATATTCTCAACATTTGATGCTTGGAAAAAATTGAAAAAACATATATTTATTTAATTAATTTTAATTACCAATGTGTAACGTATGAATAGTCGAACTTGTGAATAATTTAAATGTATACCTAATTATCAAAAGAACAAATTTAACCAACAATCATAGGAGTCAAATCTTCAAGATAAGAAAGAAATGTTTGAATTTTAGTTTTAATGGGTGTAAATTCTTTGTTGATACGGACAAACTTTTCTTTCACATTTATTGTACTTGCAATATACTTAATCTTATGGCTTGAGTTATTTAAACTTGTGGGTTAAACATACTCTCAATTAAAAACACAATTCAAAGAAGCAAAAATTGAAGGTTTGTACATTAATTACTTGCTCTTTAGTATAGAATTCTTATCTATTTTGTTATGGGATTTGGATGTATCCGGGCATATTTTGTGTAATTATTTTTCAAAATTTAAAATTATGTAGGTAAAAACTAAATTAGAACAAATATTTAAAAAAGAGTGACGATTAATAATGTATTTAGTACTTGAATTTATATGTAAAATTGGTATTTGTTTTTCTCTCAAACTTTGATATATTTTAATTTTTAAATTTTAAAAATGAATGAATTTAGTCTTTTTAACTAAATGACATTATTTTTTTTTTGATTTGTTAAAAAGTGTTCCAGACTAACATTTAAGCTGGAATGTTTTGAAATGGTGCAAACAATTCAAAAGTCATTCTAAAATACGTTATACACGTAAAAAAATAAATTAAAATGTAGTTGAGTTAAAAGGACTATATTTATTTATTTTTAAAGTTTAAGGATCAAAATGTATCAAAGTTTGAGATATAGATAAATTTCAATTCACATTCAAATTTAGGAACTAAAAACATATTTAACTAAAATGAAAATAAGTGACTATAGGTTATGATTCCAACCAAAGTTGTACCATGTAGTCAAGTCTGGATATGGCTATGATTCAAGCCCAAAGATGTAGCCTATACTTGTTCTTCTTCTTTTTTCACTAATGCTTGCCTATTTTTTTTGTTTTTTATTTTAAAATTTGTTTATTAGTAATATAGGCTATGCTATGCTTCTATTAGAAGTCTAATATCGACTAGAGATAAGGCCAATTCACAATATATAAGTGGGTGCAATCCTCACCTTACAAACTGATTTTGTGGAGTTGAGTTAGGCTTAACATTCACTTCTAACATGGTATCAGAGCCAAGGTAGAGCATATCCTAGAGAACTTTCTTGGACATTTTATTCCACCCGATATAGGACCACCCACTAATTTCTTGTCTCACACACAAGATGAATACACCTCGGCGTGAGGGGGTGTGTTGGAAGTCCCACGTCGACTAGAGATAAGTCTAATTCACAATATATAAGTGGGTGCAATAATCACCTTATAAGTTGGTTTTGTGGAGTTGAATTACACTTAAAGTCCACTTGTAACAACTTCTACCAAAAATTGTAGTCTATACTAATATTTTTTTTTGTCCTGAAAGGATTATAAGCTTCGGCTATCTCTAAAACCATAGTGTATTTTTCCCTTTTTGAAAATGATTTTAGACTATGATTATATGGTGGAATTGTAGTCTATACTTGACTAAAAATTACGATTTTCAATCATGGTCTATTTCTCTCTTTTTATTATGTCTTGATATACTATGTTTCAACAACCGTAAATAAAAAATAACCATTATTACATTTGTTGCACGAGTGTTGTGAGTTTTATTAATAGTTTTGTAAGTAACCCTCATTTATCGAGTTTGGTTTCTCTGTTGAGTTTTATTTTGTCATTCTCTACTGAACATTAAAAATACACTGCTTTGGTACTTTAAAGATAATTTTAATATATGTTAAAATTAATAGTTATCAGTGCATTTTGAATGCATAGTAAAATAATAACAGAGAAAAATCAATAGAGAATCCAAACTCTTATCGAACATAAAATAAATGGATGCATAGAGTATACAAAATAGTACTTAGTAAAAGTTACTACACCTAATTACAAAAGTTGAATACAACTAAATATTACTTTTGGAAAGATAATAAATATTAAATAATAAGCGGAAGTAAAATCAGGCTCAAACCTTCTCTATGTAAACAATATACAAAATAATTATATGCTAAAAAATAGAGGAAGGGAGAAGCTAATAGATATCAAAACTTTTAATATGGAGAAACATTAATAAGAAGAAAAAAATCAACGAGACCTAGTTTAGAAAAATCTTTTACTAACGATAATTAATATCATAAGTTTTCTTGGAACTTTTAAGGATTAACATACCAACAAGGTGGATAACGAACCCTAATAAATACTTAAATAAATAATAGAGAAAATCTTAATATATGAGATAAGAAATACAACTTTTTCTCAAAAATAACTTATTTGCACATATTTACACATGATAAATTAGTTACACGGTCCTTTTTTTTCTTTAATGACTTCTTTTTTTCACACCTAGAACATTCACAACTTTTGTCTCTCTTCTCCTCACTTTATTTTCCTTTCCTTTAAACATGTAAATGGTTATTAGGATCTATAGAAAAAATATCTATTTTATTTATTTTTAATTAAGTGAGCAAATGAACCATCTGACAAATACTTTCTTCACCGATAATTTATACAGATCTTTAATTGAGCATGACCAAAGAAGTTCACAAGTCCTTGTGTATCTTTGCATCAGGTTCTGTATGCATGATGCAAATGATATTACATTAATAGGAACAATCATAGAGAGCGGGTTGGAAGATTTTATCTGTGAGGAAATATCATTATGTACAAACTCTGCAACTTATTCTTAAAGCACCACAAAGGTTGGTAACGAGTCTAATTATATATGCACATATGATAATCATAAACAAAAGAAGAAGTAGGAAGAGATCCATACCTTGGAAAATAACAGAGAACATAATTTGAAATAAGGATCTTAGGGTCAAAATATATATTATTTTTTTTTGGAAAACAAGGCAGTGAAAAATAATTACTTGAAAGTAATCTATTAAGTACATGAACAACACAAAATCAAGAATTTTGAGAACATCCCAATTAAATGCCGAAAATAAAAATAGTAACAAATAGTTTTGGAAAAATTAAATTATTTTTTCATTCTAACTAAATATGACCTATATTGTAACTATGATATACAAAACATTCTAAATTGATATTAATGCATAAAAAAATTGAATTGTTTAACAAAAAATAGATTGAATTATTATATCACTTTAATTTTTAAAAATTAAATCATGTCTAAATAGGATTACTTGAATTAAATTGGACAACAACTTATAAAATTGAAAAAATATATACTTTAAAATAAGTTTTTTTAATAATTCAAATATTTAAAATTGTTCAATTTACTAAAATCATGATACATTACATCTAATTTATTATATAATCACACAATCTATTTTAAAGCTTAATTTTATTTTATAATATTTCAATATAATTAATGCATTTTTGTATATTTTTGCAATACTTGAAGTTATATCCAAGAAAATAGTTTTTAAGGAAGTGTGACCATATAGATAAGAGTTTGTAAATATGTTGACCAAAAGTGTTGAGAATAAAAATGGTTTACATTAATACAAGCTGCACTGTGGTGGTGGCCCAGTCATCTGAATGAGTTATAAATAAAAGGTGTTTGCATTTGTCTAAGTGTGATACAAATAAAGATGAAGACAACCTAAGCTTAGCTTTTACTAGCCTGTGTGGAGGGTCTTAGTTTATAAATACCAAGTCTTATATAATCTTTTCACTTGTCATAATCTTCTTTTTCATCTAGGTTTTGACCTATTTAAAAGTTTAACGTGTTTTACAAAAATAGTTAAGGACTTATTTTATAAAAATTAACAAGTTCTTAAATATATTGAAGTTGGTTTTGTTTGAAATATATATATATATATATATATATATATATATATATATGAATTTAATTGTTTTATTATCATTTTTAAAGTAAAAATTTATCTCTATTTTTATATTCATATCTAATGAAAATAATTCTTTTTATATTTTCACCCTTATCAAATAATGGGTTTAAATTAAACAATTTTCATCTTCTATCCATATTCGTTTTCACATTTTTTAAATATTAATTAAATATTTTTTTCATAAAAAATAAAAATCACAACAAAAATAAATAATAAAGAATAATATTATATATTTTCATGTGAAAAAGTAGATAAAAAATAAAAATATTGAAAAAGAGTAAAAATAATCAAATATTTGTCTTAAAAACTATTTATGATGGGTTATATATATTTTATTACACTTATACAATTTAACCTCATAACCTTAAGGTAATGGTGTATTTTTTGACTCACACTTTGACTATTCCTAACAATCTCCTCTCAAAGGTGAATCTTTTTTTCTTTTCATAAGGTATATTTCCTTTCAAGTGTATGGTGACCCCTTTTGGTTATAGTTATGCGGTCACCCGAACCATCAGCTCTGATATCACTGTTGGGTTTTATATTTCTTCATATAGTTATAGTCATTGAGAGATTATGGTTCCATATGGTTATAGGACATTAGTCTTACACATATAAGACATTTGACATCACTTTAACCCCAGAACCTTAAGGCAATGGTGTTATGGGTCTTTATTCTTATATAATGTTTAACTTTGTCTATTCTATCTAATGTGAGATTTTTTGACGCACACTTGAACTATTCTTAACAATCTAAATTAATGAAATTGACGTTAGTGTTTTGTGAAATGCAATTCAATTGAACAAATAAAACAAACATTGAGAGGGAATGAAAAACTTTGTAAGAAATGAAAAAAGTACTAATTTTTCAAATAAAACGAAAAATAAGGATGAAAAAAAAAACATAACTTATTTAAGTGGCCTAATTAAGTAAGTAATTTAAAATACTGACAAAAACAATTATAGAAATGGATATGAGGATGAGAACCCAGAAAAAAAATTGTATTACTCATATATTCATATCATTCGATGCATATATTTTCATCAAAATCGATATGGACAAAGACAAATTTATTTATCTCCATTATTTTAATTAATGTTGATTATAAAAGTTTATAACCCAAAAGTAATTAAATTAATAAAAAAGAGAATTAGATCATACAAATTATTTAATGCACATATATCATGATAAAAAAAACCTCACCAAGTAAAGTAATGACCTTGAAACTCCAAAAGATCTATTCTTTATAGTTATCTGATCATCCGGGTTAAAGCCTAGTTACATTTCTATACCTCAATTAATGATACTGATTCTCAATTCAGATAAAGAGGAAAACGTACTAATGTAGTCATAGAAAATAATAAAAAAGAAGCAATATGTTTACAAAGGAGGGTGTTTTAGCTAGAGAACAAATATCAATGAGATCTGAGTCCAATCATATAAGGTATTAACAGTGTTCTCAATCCAAAACTTTAAAATAATGTATTTATGAGTCTTTATTTTTATATAGTGTTATACTTTTTCATTTCTAGCCAATGTGGAACTTAGACTCATACTTAGATTCCTAACAATCTTTCCCTTCAAGAGTGAGTCCCTTCAACCACATTGGTACACTCCCCTTCCAGCGAAAGCCCACAAGTACTCATTTTCTGTACCGTCGTCCCTCTTAATGGGACACGCTTACCTGAAACCTGACTTTCGATATTAGGATGATACTGCACTTGTCTCAGCCGGTTTTAACTATTGACTCTGATACCACTTGTTAGGTCTATAGAGGGGTATCATTGGGGAGAACAAACACTAATGAGATCTTAATCCAACCACTTAAGACATTAACACCACTTTCAACCCAAAATCTTACGGCAATGAGTTTATAGATCTTTATTCTTATATAATGCTCTACTTTCTCATTTTTAACTAATGTGAAACTTCAACTCATACTTGAATTCCTAACCCTATCCAATTTTAGTTATAAATATTTGCAACAGAAACAAAAAAAAGATTGTACTTCTAAAATATTGATTAAAGTTGAATACTGTTTTAATTTCTGTAGAGAAGGACACGTTTTGGTTCCCGCTCCAAAAACAGAGGGGGAAACCCATTGTTTTGAAATAACATAAAGGAAACGGTAAAATTGTGAAGCATGAACATTGTTAAATTGGAAGTTGTAGTAAAGGTAGATAATTGTGTATAAGACAGCATAAATGACGCCAATTAGTACCTGTAACATGGTAAATATGAAGTTTACTTAAACAAATTAATCTAAACTCAGTAAAGTTGCGTTAAGATTCGAGCCCAGTTATATTTTATACATGCAGAAACAGATCATGACCAGTTTTCGATGAACAATATGCCGTAACAGAAAAATCATTTGACCTCTTTAGGTAAACAGATTAAATAAAGATTTCAGGAATAAATAATTCATAGATTTATGTATAAATTATTTTCATAATCGAAAATAAGATACAATCAAACTTCTATAGTTTAAGTTGCATGTGTGTTCTTAAAAAAATGTTCTATAATATTTCAAAAGTTGTGACAATTGAAAATAATTTATAGCGTGCCATAACTTACTTTAATTTATTTAAATATATTTAAATCCTAAAAAATATTATTTCTAAGAAATGGGATTTATATGTGAACACTCAATTTGGCTCGCGTAAATACATTTATTTTTGAAATAAATATATGTATAATAAAAATAAATAATAAATAAAAAAGAAACAGAAATTTTTTTTGTTTGATTAGGCTCGATCGATTTTTGATATTTTCAATTTTCTATTTGCATTTTCCTTCTATACCCTGATTTTTATCGGTCCAAATTTTTGTCACCCACACCACCCTTTGTTTTTATACTACCTTTTTGCTATTTTTACATCCACTCTTTGCTTTTTCTATCATCGGGATTGTGATTTTGATAATTAGAAACAATATCTTTTTTAATGAATAAAATCAATATTAGTGATGATGATTAATTTTGTGCTATGATTTGTTAATGATTAATTTAAAATCAATATTGATAATTGATATTGTGCTCTGATTTGTTATGATTTGTTTCCTGACGATGTGATTCTATCAAGACCGTATCCTAAGCATTTTTTATACTTCTCTCTTTTTCCGATCATAATTCATAATATTATTTTGTCATCTTTTTTTTTCACTTTAACACAACTAGGAAGGGAAAGGTTGCTAGTGGTGTGGATTTTTCAACAAGTTTTGTTGTTGGTAAGTTCCTCGTTAGAATGTATTGTATTATTGGTCTGTTTTTTACTTTTTTATATTGTGTTGAACGTTGATTAATATGTGTGTTTGTTAGTTTGAGGGTATTAGATGTTTGGTCTGTTTGTTACTTCTCGTACTACATTTTGTTACTTCTCGTACTACATTTTAAGTTCACGTATTGTTTTAACACTTTTCATCACATATAAAGGTACAATACTACACTTACAACAACACATTAATTACTCATTACACCATGTGTTTTGTTAACACTTTGGTCCTTCATTTTTTTTACCCTTCTTTTAATTTAACTTCACTTTTTTACACACCCACCTTAAAAAAATGGAAATGATAATTAAAAATAACGAAATTTTAATACTAAAAAATATAAAAGATTATAAAAATATATGGTTAAATATGTTTTTTGTCTCCTAACTTTAAGTGAAAATTAAAATTAGTCAATTTTCAAAATTTAGTTCTCCAACTCTAAAACTGCCTGAATTTAATCATTTTACCCAAATTTTATTAAATTTATTTAAGGTTTAAAATGTATTTCATAATAATATTTGAATTCTTTATATAATTTTTCCTTGAACATTAATTAAGAAACTATTATTCAAATATTTTGTTTACACAGTTTGATAGTTTTGACACTTTTATAATTATTTGAGAAAAGTTTAATTTGTTTCGATTTAGATAAATTTAAGTTCGCATCATTCCAATATTTTGTTACTTGGAAATGTTATTTTCTTTTTGTTTTCTTTATAATTATGGTTAATGTAACTTGTTACTTATTTGGTGAAGTAAAAGTTTTGAGATATATTTTATTTTATTTTGTCTTATTTTTCATTATTTTTGGGTATAATTTTCTATACTTTAAGAATAAATCCTTGATTCGCCCCTTGTCTGTGTTGAAATATGTGAATCTTTATTTCTAAATCAGTTTTTGTAAATTGAATAAAAAAGAAATTTCCATTATTAACAATATGGTCGTTATGATACTACTCATTTAGAAATTGGATTACATTGGTCTTAATTAACTTGATGACATTTAATGACTAAACTAGTGATTGTACATATCAGTGGCTAATGAATCAATTCAATTGATTTATCACATGATATTAATTAGTGATCCACAATATCAACTACTGCTTTTAAATTTAGTCGATAACTGTATTGTCGACTAATTATTTCATCTACCTTTGGTAGGTGGTAAATTGGCCCCTACCCAACAATCTTTACCCACGTATCCATTAATATATTATTAAAAGTCAAATGTTTACACTTAATGTTTTTCCAAGTAAGTTCAAACATAACCAGAAAAGAATAAGTATGTTTTTGTTATTGACTACCATACAGATCCATTTCTTACTCGATCTACCAACTCTTCCGTTTTTTCTTAATTGTTTATTTCTAAAATATTATTTATTATATTCTTTTTGAGGGTTGGGATTTTAACAAAATATTAATATTTTTATTTATCATTTTCAAAATTTCAAGATAGCAACTTTTAATTGAATTATAATACAAAAAAAAAATAGTTATGATAACTTATAGCAAAAATAAAATGACACAAAAATGTACATTGAGATAAGCATTAAATGATTTAAGTTGACAGAGGTATTTAATTTAGTGATTTTAAATTGTCCAACAACTAATTGATATTTTTTCCTTCACCTCAAGAAACACTTAAAAGATGGTTATTATTACTTGGACAAAGCACTCTTGATTAAGAATAAAACAATTTTAAGTTGGTAGAAGTATTAAAATTAGTGACTTTAAGTTTTCCATCATTTTTTTTTTTCATATATCAATTGTTAGGTTGTTCGCACAAGCAACTCTTAAGTTATTATTTGGACAAAGCACTATCGTTTAAGCACCTCTTACCTCTTTTGTCAATTATTATTTTCTTTTTAAAATTTTTAATTAAATAATTTATCATACTGTTTAAAAAGATTAGTAAAATATTTAAATTATCCACAAATAATATAGTTTAATATATTATTTTTTAAAAATAGTATTCTATGATATATGAGTGAGACCATTTTCGACTAAATAAAGTTACATCATGTCGACAAAATCATCTTGGCCAAAACTAATAAGAATCAAACATAATTATCAAATGTTAAAGCATAAGAGAGATTAGCGGAATCTTAAACATATTAACAAAGGTAATCACATAGGAAATCTATGTTCAACCAGGTAAAAGCTTATGAACTTACTATAAATAATTGTTCACAAGGTAAATAATTACGTATTTATTATAATATTGATTATCATATGATGCACACAGTGGCGGAACTTGGACTAAAAATGTAGGGGGGCCAAATTAGATTTGTTATATATAATTTTTCTTTAGAAGAAAAACTCTTCATTTTTTTTTTCATTTCCTCTCCTTAAAACAAACACACATAATAGTAGAATTCAAAAAAAATATTACTATCATTCGCTATTATATCATGCTATTATATCATGATACCAAACCATGAATACCATTTTAGATAAGTCATTCGTATCTCATTAATTTGATTTGGTGATATTGTCAAATTTGATGTCGTTTTTCCCATATCACGTTCTAATGAATTTTTAAATTCATGATATGTAACTTTGAGAACTTTAGAGATTTGTTTTATATGGTATTAGATTCTTGGTTCTTATTAAATTTCTCAAGTTTAGTTAACGTAAATGCATTTTTTTCATCTTTATCACAAACCTTAAAAAAAAAGGAATCAATTTTTATACTTTTTATCATAATCTTTCTGATATAAATTTATCACATCTCACCTATTTAGAAAAAATAAAATTTATATTCACAAATCACAATTATCACAATGCAAAACATAACAAAACTCATACTACTTTAATTAAATAAGCAATATTGTATAAATTCAAAACTTAAAAAAAAAATTTACCATAGGTAGCGAAAAACACAAAATCCCTAAATTTCATAATTAAGGATTATAAAAATTTAGAAAAAATTATAATTAGGGTTCATACCAATTTCATAAAAGAATCCCTAAAATCATAAGTTTATCCCTAAAATTATAATTTGGAAGAAACATCCTAAAAAGAATCATAAACTAACATATATAAATCATAATAAGATGCTAACCTTGATCTGTGAGAGATCATGCAAGAATGTATACACAATATCAATCTATGTGTTTCCAACCTCTATTTCCCAATTTATCTCTTTGTATTTATCTTTCTTCACATACTTTCATGATAATTTACATGGTGGAAAGATCTTATAGTCAGAAAAAAAAAAACCTAATCTCTTTTATAAATTAATGTCTCCATTAAAATTTTTTATTTATCTTTTATTATAATTTTTCATAATATAATCTTAATATAAATAATATATAATATAATTTTAAAAAATATATAAATATATGTAAAAAAAAATTCAAAAAAAAAATGGGGGAGCCGTGGCTCCCCCTGTCATCACCTAGTTCCGTCGATGGATGCACATACCTGATTTGAGCGTTATAGTATATTTTGTTATCCCAATTTCAAACTGTGAAGATATTCAAACCTATACACACGTCGAAGTACTTAAAAGCAAAAGAAGAATAGAAAAACATTTCAGATTAAAGATGGAAAAGCGAGAAGATAAGTTTGTAGTATGATTTCGGTTTTATAAGAACAATTATATTATAAATTTTGAAATTTTATAAATATGCATGTAACATGTATTTTTTTTCATATAAGAATGTTTAAGTAAACATTTAATTCAGTTATTAACAAAGGTGAGTAAAGCTAAAACATAATTATAATTTATTATTATATTATGATCTATCAATATAACTGCACGACTAAAAACAAAATTAACAATACGTATTATATGAAAAACATATGGTAAATTAAGACTTCACAATATACTTTATGTAACTAACAATATTCATGTCAATGTGTACTATGATAATTAACACACGTTAATTAATTGGAAACAATGATATTAGGGTTGTTTAAAACTTTATTTTAATGAACTAAAAACAAAAGTTGAAAATACTGTGTAGTGAAAAACATATCGCATACCAAAGATAGAGAATGGTGATATGTTGTCAGAATCATGAATTGGTTGTATATTGAATAATTGAGTTGATTCATAAATGATGATTATATGGTAGTACTTGGGAATAGTTTTGGTCCAATATTAACGCAAAATGTGTCCTTGTGTAATGGGCATCTTTCTCAAGTTGACTCTCAAACCCCTAAACCATGCGGTATGCAATGCATTCTCTCGCATCCCTAGGATAGGGGCATCCGTGATATCTCCTCTAACACGGTTCCTCTCTGCAGCTTGCATTTTTCGATTCATTCCTTCATTTTTCATCTTCAATACCAGTGACGTGTCGTCTCCATAATCGTTAGTAATTGTGTAAGTGTTTTTAGTGTATGGTCATCCAATATAGTTAATAAACATTAGAGATTAGCTTTGATATTAAACTTGGTGTAATTTAATTAAAGTCATTGTCACACATGTTTTAAACTCTTTCTTTCATCATTACAAAACATCGTTTTAAAATGTAGGAAAATCTTTGTGAATCCCATAGTTTTGACGTAATAGTACGGGGGTTGACCTCTCCAGAAACAACGTTAGCGCCATCTAACAACTAAGAAGACTACGATGATAAAAATTTTATGAATTGAAGTTGAAAAATGAAGCATGTGTGCCCTTTTTGTAATGTTATCGCATTACAGTTAAGAAAACGTGATCGAATTATTTAAATGCTCCCACATTTTTGTTAGCAGCAAAGGAATATTTTAGACATACGAAAACTTAATGTACCCAAGATAAATGTACTGTAATGAGGAGGGACAATCGAAGGGTTGCAACATGTGCTATTTTTCTGTATGATCTAAAATGTCACGTGAGGCCACGTGATTTATAATCCGTTTAAGATTCACAAAGATTTGGCCAGATTATAATGGGATCTAAAATGAAGCGGGCCTTATTAATATGATATTTAAGAAAATCAAAATTACATTGAAACTGGATGCATTAATCGACAAAGTATTTGCTCTTCGGACAACATAGATTAAACTCTCATGTCACACGCAGTGCTCAAAGTTTGTGCGGTTTAGTGAACGATTAAATTTAGAGTTAAATATATTTTTAGTCTCTGAATTTTGATGTGAAATTATAATATGTTCTTGTTCAAAACTTTGATACATTTTGATTTTTAAACTTTAAAAATAAATGTATATAATATTTTAACTCAATTACATTAAATTTTTGACATATTAAACATCATTTCATGATAATATTTGAGTTATTTATACAATTTGACATGTTTCTGCAATATCTACTGAAAAATGCATTTAACATGTAAAAAAAATTAATATAATTAAACTAAAATAATTATATCCATTCATTTTTAGAATTTAGAAACCAAAATATATTAAAGTTTCAGATAAAAACGAATTTCAATTTTATATCAAAATTCAGAAAAATATACTTAATCTTTAAATTTACATCTCGAATTAGATGAAATTTAGCGCAATTAACAATGTCATACCAAACCATATTTTTTGAAGTACCCCACGTTACCTAATTCCGATTGCAAATTGCCACGGCCAAATATTTTACGTTTTTGGTTAGAAAAAAAATGCTACTATCCGTAAAAAACTTGCTATAGAGGTTCAAATCTTGAATATTGAATCGTTTTGGTATTGAAATTCGTGTTATGTTGAGTGGGAGCAATGCTACTCAATTTCAAAGAGACATAAGAAGCGTGAATTCCAAAGTTAAATTGTAAAGGGTATCTGTATATAAACATGGTGGGGAGCATGTAACTTATTACTACGGGCAAGGTATGATCACCCCATCGATAAATGCAAACAAAAAATAAAAAATTACTGACACTTACACGTGTTCTTACATTCATCTTTCAATTTCTTTTGTAATGCTTAGCTATAATTGTTAATAATTTAAGGGCATCTTTAAAGTGGGGAAGAGAATAAACCATAACGGTATTGTTATTTTTATTATATGGCTTGGTTTAGTAAATGAAATAAGGTAGAGATTAGTAAAATTTGTCCTCCTTAATTTTTTTCTTATAATTTAAGAGAAATGAACAAAAATATAATGTTTGTAGCGTTAATATTAATGTACCTAGGACAAAATAAGTAAATTTTCTATTTATATTCATATATTTTTTCATTATCGTAATAATTTTGTGAAATTTCTCCTTTTAGTCATTTTTTTAGATATGATTTTTAATCTTTTAATGTTTTAGTAAAAATTGAAATTTGTCTCTCTTCAATATTTTAGACCAATATAACTCTCCAATTTTAGAAATACATAAATTTAATTTTTTTTAACCACATTTTGTGATTTGAAGTTTTAAATATATTTCATGACAACATATGACATCATTTTTGTTAACATTAAAATGAAAATATATCAAACGGTATAAAAAATTCAAATGTTATCATAAAACGCTATGAAACATCAAATAGATTTAACATAATTTGGTTCGAATGATTGAATCTTAATTTGGTTCAAATGATTGAATCTATACATTTTTAAAGATAAAAGAGTAAACTGAACTAAAATTTTGAAAATAACTAATTCTAATTTTCACTTCAAATAAAAAAAAAAACATATTTAAACTTTTTTTTTTTTTTTCCTATCATGAGATTTGAACATGAAAAATAGCAATACCATTATATTGGCGGGTGATTATTAACGTAATAATAATACGTAATATAAATTCTGATAAAATATGTTTTTATTTGTGTGTACAATCTAATTTTATTATAGTTTTGGTATGATTTCTCATAATTTTTTGTATTTTTTCTTCTTTTTAATTCTTAACTTTTTTTCCAAATCAATCTATTTAGAGATAAAATTGATGTTGTTTATGTGCTTTTCTCCTTGGCAGCATCTTTACTTTGCCGGTTGGGCATTAGCTGGAGTATATTCCATCATCAATGATATGTATTTTATATATCACTCAAAAGTGCAACCAAAAGTATAAAGGAAAAATCTAGGTTCAGAACATGTTTTTCTCGTTACAATCCTATGACAATATTGAACAAAAGAATAAATAAAAATGGTTGGAAGAGAGGAATGTAAATTTTCCAGGTATAAACTTAGACAATAAAGCAGGTGGTTTACATAAATGTTGGTGCCTGAATATTAAAAGTGAATTTCTCATTTTCTATTGAAACAAAGAAAGGCTTAAAGAGTGAGAGATTTGCATCTTTCAAACATGATAAAAGATTAAAGAGAACAGATTGTACATCAAACTCAAAAGCTGTCAATGTCATAAGTCATCACTAATTTAACTTATTATCTCTAATTAAGCTCACGTTAACTATAAGCCGTGTCAGAGTGGAACCATTCCTAATATCTCCACAAAATTATTCAAATACTCTTTTTTTGGTCAAGCAGTCCCAGACTGAAGGCCTGAGAAACCAAAGAAAAACACGAAAATGACAAGATCGCTTTCGGATCGATCAATCTGCATTTCGGGGAACACAGGAACACTGTAAGCTAGCTGGAGTAGATCTCACATTTTAACACAAAGTCTTCCATTTTAGGATTATTTACTGTGGTTGGTGCACCTTCATGGTATCCCATACTCCAGCCACGTTTATGTTATGAGGCAATCTTATATGCCGCCACGCGTAGGTTCTTCACAAGTTCCTTCGTGGTCAAATTGTAATTTTCTCCCATCTGCAAAACCATCACCATTCAGATACAATTAAACTAATTGTATTTCAAGTTGGTATGGATTCAACATTGAAAAGAAAAAATAATGCACTAGAATCTTATCATATCTTACATACATTACTCAAGCAATTAAGGGTGCGAGAGAAACGACAAGAGCTAAGAAAAATAATATTAAAGTATTATCATCATTCATTATTATTAATTAAGGGAAGGATTGTCCTTCTACCTGAGCAACTATGGTAATGTCAAGGATAGAATCACCGAATGGTAAGATGCTGCTATTAATAACGAGTAGGTTATTTCTCTGAATCTCGGCTAGTAATTTGACGAGAAGACCCTTTTGCTTCAAACAGTGGATCCGAAGCAGCATCTCCTTCCCTGACACTCTTGATTCCACCTCAAACTGAGTGTCACTGACACTATCAGCATCAATGCTCTCATCACATGAAGAAGAATCATCATCGCCAGAGAGGTCTGGTTTGTTCAGGACCACCACCGATTCTTCCCTTGTTTTCTTGCTCTGCTCTTCAAGCACTGCCAAACGCTCTTTAAGATCTTTCACGTATTTGATAGCGTCCCCTAACACAGAAGCCTTGTCCATCTGCGTGGATCCACACATTTTCCACACGTTTAGTCAAGCAGAGTAACCAAGCCAGTGCATTGATGACTTATTTATCTTTTAGGCAAGTGTGTCAGGATAAACTTCAAATTACTTGAAACTACGCAAATTTTATAATCAATTCTATGATCAAACAGATAACTAAGTGTATTATTACAATTTCTAAAATGAATCATTCATAATTGACTTGCGGTAGCAGAACAGTGTGATATTTAGTTAATTACCTTCTTGAGGCCAGGAACAAGAGCTGCAAGAGCAATGAAGCTCTGGCTGAGCTTCTCTCGTCGCTTTCTCTCGGCCATGATGTGATCCTGAGCGTGAGCAGGAGATCTCTTACCATGCGAGGGTTTTGATTCAAAGTTGTGATTTTTTGAGGAGCCTTTTGGCGTTTGATCAGGGAAGCGTGATTTTGTCAATTGGGGCAGTGACAGTGACACCATTTCGTTGTGCGTTGGGTTTAAGTCAAAGCCATAAAACTGGGTGGTGGTGTTGGGAGGGGAGGAGTTAGGGTTGTCAAAAGACAGAATCTGAGACTGAAAGGAGGAGAAGGATGTGGATGGGGAAAGTTTTGGCGAGAGGTTGTTGGTGATGGTGGATGAGTCAGAGTTACAGCAACTACCGCTTGTCGTTTTCAGTAACTTGGCTGGTCTCTCAAAGTCAAAACTGGTTTCATCAGTGGATGAGTTGCTCACGGTTTTGGAAGGGCACTCCGAAGACAAAGATCGCTGCAGGTTCTGTGTCTGTTCTTCAAGGGCACTGGCAATGTGTTCTGGTAGAATATCTTGGTCATCGAAGAAGTTCAAGTTCAGGCCACACTCATCTGGAAATAAATTGTAATCATCCATGTCCTGTTACCAGAGACAAAAAAGTAAAGCAACACAAAGTGTGTCAAAGGATCTTTAACCATCATCCATTTCTGCATTTTTCATGATTGGAAGAATCAAAATCAATTTTCTTACCAAATCAGATAACCAGCTGGGTGCTGATGCATCATCCACTGGTTTCTTTAACTCCTCCGTCATGATTAGGCCACCGAAACAAAAATAGCACAACACTTTATGTACACAACACTGATTTGTCCTTTCTCTATTCAAAGCTTTTCCTCTTCCACTGAATGCGAAATGTGAGTTAACTTTCTTCACTCTTTATAGCCTACTACTCTTCACCTTTTCAATTCTTCAACCGGCTTTAAACAAAGGAAAGAAATAAAGCACGTGCGGACAATCTACGAGTACTAGCTGCCTTATAATTTGTTTATATCTATATGATGCTTTTAATTATAATATTTTTTTCTTCATCTTTTTCCTCACATCAATTATTGATTACTTTTCTTTCTCATATTTGTCCTTTTATTGTGAGACAAATTGTTTAATTTTATCGCATAAGTTTGATTTCTCAAATTGTTATGCGTTGTTGGATTATAACACTGGCAATTTTTAATTATATCTTTCAAAATTGATACTTGATGTGAACTGTATTTAATTATAGGGGAGACGCAAGAAAATCTATTATCTTGTACGTGCCACCCTGTAGTTGTTAATGTGGAATATGAATCATGTGATCTTAATTAACCTATTCATCTCAATAATTGAGCCAAGTAGTCAGCCAGCCCAGATTAATTTGTATGTTATTCTTAATTAACTATGTTTTTTAGTAATTATGTTTTATTACACAAACACATGTGCGCGGATCTCATTCAAATATAATTTTTTTCCTAGTTTAATCATGTTTTTTTGCCGTTAAAATTTCATCGATTAGTATTTCTATAACTATCAAGTCAAATGAGTAAATATTTTCTTAAACTATGAATTTTGACAATAATCATTTATACGGACGATAATGGGATATAGATAGTGCTTAACTGCTGCTCGATTTATAACAAAAAAATCTGATCGATTACCCGTTTCGTTATGTGGATATTTAAAAAAATGATTTATAGATTTTTAAAATTAAATATAAATAAAATTACAAAAAATTATAAAATATAATATAAATTAAATTAAATATAAATATAAATTTAACCTAATAAAATATAAATTATTTTTAATTTTAATTTAGGTGTAATGGATATCTGAGAATGTGGATATTATGATATTTATACATGACCTATTTATAAGAAAGTACTAAATTATATGTTATCTATTACTCACATGTACATGTTTGAACTATTCAGTTACTACCCATAGCGAATTTTATCTGCGAATACTCACAAACATAGGTATTTTTGATATCCCTAATCATTTATCGCATGAAAATTTATTAAAAAATAAATAAAATAATTGAATACAAAGTATGCAGAGACCACATAAAATCCATGATAAAAACTATACTTCGTGAAACATAGGTGAACTGGTTAATTATACCTATTATGAAAAAAATCCTAATAAATACACAAAAGTAAAACTTTAAAAATTCTTATATCATTCTTTATGAATATGAATGAAAGATAAGTTAAGTAACTTGTCAGCATACTGATTACCCTCACAAAAAATATGATAAACTTTGAAATGCATATGTGTACAAAAATATAAGCATTGATGTAATCTCCTTCTAAGACTTTAATGAACCACTTGTTGACCCAAAAGCGACGACATACCAAAGAAGAATCATTTCCCCCTATGAAAGCCCTCCCTCATAAACTCATCATAAATAAAAGTTTGTACCACCTAAAAAGGCTGAAAAGATATTCATATATTCACCTCGACTTTCTCTGCAAATATTAGCACATGAAGCTAAATCAGGACAATCTCTTATTTTACCATTAATATTTACCTTAAGCCAATTAGCATGTGGAACTTGCTATAATATATTCATAAATGAAACTGCCCTACCCTACCTCCTTTGAAAATTTCAGTACAAAAAAAATAAGAGACACTATTACTCATATACTTCTTAGATTTATTCCCAATCATTTGCACTAACTCCTTATTTGAAAAATAATACAAAGAAAACACTATTAGATCTTAAAATTTACTATGATTTTTCATTCTTCAAATCATTCAAATAACTACATTAATAACAATTACTCTAATCATTTTAAGCAAATAAATACAAGAAAACTCAGTAAAATGAATAACCAAATAAAGAAGAACCACAAGTCATTATAACTTTTAACCCTTTCAATCTCCCCCAATAACACTCTCTTTTTCTCCCAAGTTCTTACTTATCCTATCCAACTTCAATGCAAAAGAATTGATTTTGATATTGTTTGTTTTGAGTTTTGTAGAATATTATATGGATGTAGTGATTTTATTAGATTTAAGAGAAGTAATTATAAATTATTTTGTCACCATGTATTAATACAAAATAGTCAATTATGTTCCTTTTTTCTTTGTTCGTAAAAGTGTAAACACCCATCAAGTTTTTATATTTTATTTTAACTACTAATTAATGCTTGTTGTCTAATGACATTGTACTTTCTTATCACTTTAGCTAAATTATTTATGATTTTGCTAAATCCGTTAATGATTAACTACTAAAAAGATAGTGAAAACAGTATATAAATGTTGGACCATATGTTTAAAAAGAGTGAAAAATCTAACGTGTGTTATTCCAAGAACGTTTAAGAATATTTAATAATCATGATATTTATATAATTTTTTTATATAAGATTATAATATTATTTTTACTTAAGCATAATATTTTATTTGATATAATTATAATTATATTAAATTATTTTTAAATTATAAAAAATAAAATGTAAATAAAATCTTATAAAAGTGTAGATTTATAAGACTTTATACTTAAATAAAAAATTGCTAAAAAAGGTTAAAGTTTATGTAATATAATATAAGTCACTTTAAAAAAAAATAAAATATTAATCTCGGAGATGATATATTTATTGAAGAAGGTAAATATTTATCTCTAAAAGTATATTGTTTTGGTTGAAGGTGATAATTTGCAAATTTTGAAACTTGTGAAATGGATTGGCCCATTCTAGCTTGTGACTTACGTAAACTTTTATAAATTATATATGATTTTTTCATCTTCTATTTTTTACACTTATCACTTATCCACGCTAGCACTTAAATCCTATTACATTATAATTAGAATGACAACGGAGCAGGACGGGACACGTCTTGTTATCTCATACTTATTCTCGTAGAAAAAATTCATCTGCATTCTTATACCCAAACTCAATGGGTATCAAATTTTTGTCTCATTCTCATCCCATCGGGTAACGGGTTAATCTCGTACTCATACTCGTACCCGTTTTCTTACTACTTCAATAATAATTTTAATTAATTTTTATAAAATAATAAAAAAATACGTCAAAGGAAACATAATATTATCAAATATTCAATATTAGGAGGATGATTGTTTCTTCGATATCAAATACTTTGAAATAAATTATAATTGTTTATATTTTAGATTAGAATACCAAATAAAATTTCATTAGAACCAAAACATTTATTAAATTTGCAAACATTAATGAAACATAGTTGATAAAATTTAAAAATATTTTAAAAAAATTATAACAGGAAAACAAATATTCAAATTAAAATATATTTTAAATGTTTGTTTACTTCAATTTTTAAAATTTTAATGAATCTCTTTTTATACACTAATAAAAGTTATAATACATCACTTGATCAAAATGACACAAAGAACAAATAATAAACATAATAGTAAGATTTTAACATATATCTTGTATCTTTTAAACTGCAATATATGTTGGATGGTGATAAAAAAATATTCATGGCAATTACATTAAACTTTTATATTGTAGTAAATAAAAGTTATAAAAGTTATTTATACAATTATAAAGAAAAAATTACAATATGATTGATAATGAGTTAGAAAATAAAAAATTATTAGATAAAATATATTGAAATTCATTTCTACATAATGAAAATAAATAACAAATAAAATATTAAAAAATTAACAAATGTGTGTCTTAGAAACAATTTGAGAGATTATTGACAGAAATCACTCAAAGAAAAACAAATGTATAATTATGTGTATGATAATATGACAAATACCTTAGATATCTAAGAAAACTTTTCAAATATCAAGATATATACTTAATGGTTGAGAAATAACAAAAAATATTTTAGCGAAACAAAAGAGTACTTTAAATGAAACAAACATTAATAATAATAAGCAAAGAATATTTTTTTATACTACGTATTAAATGAAATGTTTATGCAATTAAACATTTAAATTGAGAGTATTAAACATTCTCATGAAAGGAAAATATACAATAAATAATAATATTAAAAAATAATAGAAATATTCAAATGTGAGACATAAAATTTTTTTAATTGGCATACATCATTTTAACATAATTACATAAAGTTATGATAAGATGAGAAATATAGTGGAGATGCGAATGAGTTTCATGACAAACCAAATAATTAGAAGAAAAAAAAAAATAGAAAGTATATATATATATATATATATATATATATATATAGGGTTACTTAATTAATTACGAATATTTTAATAATTTAGACAAGAACAAAGATATAACGGGACAGGTATTATGACAGGGATATATATATACATCTCATCCTCATACCCAATTGAAAAAGTCGAAGATTTTCCATACTCATACTCATACCCAATCAATGCGGGGATTCCCCGTCAAAACAGGGACAAGTTCGGACAATACCTACGCGAGCGAGTTTATTTGCGATCTCTAATTGTAATTGCTTTTTTTTTTTAATTGTCATCACGAGTTTCATTCCTCCTTGTAGTTAAAATATAGACTAAATTCAAGAGTAGATCAATTAAACTTTTAAAGACTTTTTTTTTTAAATGATTATTTTTTATTAAAGTATATAGAAAATATTGTAAAATACGTATTATAAATGTTTGAAATATTGAGTTAAGAGTTTTTTAAGTTCTAATAATTTCAAGTGCCTATATGAACAATATAAAATAAATATGAGATAGGCACGATTAATTTTCAAGACATTAGTGTTGATAAGGTTCAAAGATCATTCGATGCACTCGAAGGTTGTTGTATTTTGGGAGAGAAACGCATATGATTTTGTTTTATCATGTGCAATAAGGCGTTTTCTCTTTAAGGACAGTGTTCTGTGTGCCTTAACCCAAGATATTTATACTATTTTCCTTATTGACTTTCTATCTATTATTGTTACAAGCAGTGGTGGAGCATTGTGGTGACAAGAGGGTCATGCCCCCCATATTATTGGTATTTTAATTTTTTTTTATATTATAGATATTAGGAGATACATTACAAATTAATGATGATTAAATAAAATATTTTATTATAGATATTAAAAAATATATTACAAATTAATGATGATTAAATCAAATATTTTATTTCTTTTATAAACATAATTATTAATGTTAATAAATAATAAAATATAAAATTAAACATGATAAAAAATAAATAATAAAAAGATTTATCAATATATATATATATATATTTATTATTTTTTTTGCATTATGGCTTGAGTCTTTTACAACTTGTTCTCATCTCTCATCCTCACCTGTCTTCTTTTGTTTCTGAAGAGAACAAAATCTATTATTTTTGCTCTCATCTCTCAACTGTTCTTTTCCATTCTCAAAGAAATAAAGAAGAAGATAATTCGTTATTGTCTTACTTGATAGTGAAATATTAGTTTAATCATTTATTTAATGAGTCTCTTGTATATTAATTTTTTATTTTATGAACATAGAAGAAAAAAATATTGTACTGTATGTTTTTTATAACTGGATTTTAAGTGTGGTTTGATTATCAACAAATTTTCTTTTGAGAATCTTTTAATATGTGTGATTTCTTTTTTAGTTATTATTATATTAAATTATGTATTCATTTTTATTGTATTAGTGACAATAATTAAATGTATAAATTTTTTGGATGTATTATTTTGGTTTCTCCAACAATGTTAGTAAGATCTGCCATTGGTTACAAGAAATGTTGGATCTCATTAATATTTTTTTATGTCTTTGTGTTATTATTATTCTAATAATTATTATTGTATTATTAATAGTATTATTTTATTTAATCATTTTCTAACATAAATAAACTAGCTTGAATTTTTAATTTTTCAAATTAAACGCGCGTGTTGGAATAGTGAAAAATTAATAGTCAATGTTCTTGAAACATCTCTCTAATGACTGGGGGGATTCATTAAACATTCTTATTACTAGGTTTATGTCTAGATTGATTCTTGGTCCTTAATAAGTGCAGGAAGTGTCCCTTGTATTTTTTGTATTTCCAGTTGAAAGTACGTTTTTTGAGATAATTTAATTGACACTATTTTTATTGTAATATTTTTCTTTCAAATTGATTGTCATTGTTTAAATATATGTAGACAATAATGAGAAAGATCACAAAGATGAAAAAATAGAGAAGTTCTTTTTAGTTAGGTTGAAACATGAAAAAAACAATTATTTCAATGATATTGAGATTATTATTATTATTCTTTCTTTCTTTTTTTTATCAGCATTATTACACTTTCTAATATTAATATAAATACGGAACAATAAACCTTTGAAATTTGATATGGATATTTCTTGTTTATTCTTAATCTGTTGAATCAAATTACTTGTTCATACATAATTAAGAAAATATTCAATGTTATTGGATTTAATGTTAACAGCGTGTCATGGTCTATGATTTTTTTCATTTTTTAAAATTTTTTTAAGAAAAGTTTGATATTTTTTTGCCAAGTCGTGTTAGGCTCCTGGTGTGCCACTAGACAATGTCAGTGCCACGTGACAAGGTATTGCCGTGTGTCAGTGTCACTATCAAGGATCATTGTCTTGATTTCAATTTACTGTTTACATATGTCTATTTGTTTCAATTTAGTCCATACATTTAGTCCCAATTTCTTTTTCAAAATAGAGAAATATTGTCTCTCCCTTAATACAAAATTTATTATTTATATAAATGTTATATTGATATTTGTTATTAAAAATGACTTACAAAATTAAGTATTAATATTTATATTAAAATTTAGTTGTAAAAGTTATGAATAACAAAACATGGGTTAACAATTAAGAAAAATATAATATGTTATAACGTCATTCTCAAAAGGAAAATTATATTTTGACCTTCATTTTTTGACTCTTAAAAACAATATTTCTCTATTTTGAGAAAAAAAATTGGAACTAAATTGAATCAAAAGGACATATGTGGGGACTAAATTGAAACAAATAGACATATGTGGGAACTAAATTGAAATCAAGATGACACTTGGCAGTGACACTAACACGTGTTAGTACCTTACAACTTGACATTGATAGTATCACGTGTCACATCAGGGACCTGACACGTGGGGAAAAAAATTCAAAAAAAACATTTTTTTTAAAAAAATAAAAAATGAAAAAAAAGAGACTGACATTTGACACGCCATTAATAGCGTTAATATTTTTTTTTTCTGAAAGGAACCTAATTGAAACACTTTTTCAAAAGTTGAGACGCAATTAACACTTTTCTAAAAGCGGTGACCAAACTAAAACATTAAAACGAAAGTGGGTACCTTCCGACTAATTAAGTCATATTAAATCCTCCAAAGCATGAATATCTAAAAAAGTGTTTTACATGTATATGAAGTTCAAATTATGGAATTATTTTCATGAAGGAAATCATGAGTTTACTATTAACCATTCACATTTATACTTGGTTTATTCATAATAGATATCTTTTGCCTATGTGTGTGATGTAATTTATCTTAGGTTTGATGTAGCCCCTGTGATTCTTTTATTTTTATTTTTTAATAAAATTTCCATGTAAATGGAAGTGATGTATAGCATGAGCCTATTTAGAAATAATCCTAATCTATTAGTTTGATCAAATTGGCTTGGTGACAAAATGTTTTAGAGTCAAAAACATTAGTTGTGGTATGTGAAAGAGATAAGAACACTCAATTGAAGCCAATTTGATAGGTTGATATATTTATCAAGTTTACCAAATTGTGTAGACTCACTAGTTGAGCAATCCATTCATGAATGAAATTCAAGTTTTAAAAATCCAAAGAGCTTAAGTTACTTTATTCATTTAACGAGCCTTTAAATAAAGCTCTTAAAGTTTAAAGTTGTTGAACGAGTAAGTTGAGCAAAATTTATTTTCTTAAAAACTCGAGAGCTCATAATGGCTTGGAAATTGAGTGAACCATGTCTAGTTAAGTGAATTTATTGAGTATTAACTTAGTACTTAGTCTTTTGGTGAGTCAATCTCTTCACTAAGCAAAATTCATTTTATAAAACTCTAAAAGGCTCATAGAAGATTGGTGTTGAGCGAGAAAAATCTTAGTTAGACTAGTATATCTCCATAAGTATCTTGTTGGACGAGTGAAAGGGCTCGTTGGACAACCCTTAGTTTTAAAAACTCATAACTTTGCCTTGCCAAGTTTGTGTGCTCGCTAAGCAAGAGAGGAATATTTTTGAGTGAGTAAATTTATAATTTATGTTGAATTGAAATTGAATTAATAATTAAGATCAAAATGTATAATTTATGATGTGAGACTTAGTAGAATGAGGGGTAGATGCCCATAATCTACTTTGATTTTTTTCATGTGATATAATATGAATGCAGTTATTTCCGATAAGAAAACACTGTGTTAAAAGGTCGTAAATTATGTACTAAATAATAATTTGAAAAGATATTATCATGACTCTGTTAATATTGAATTCACATGTTATAAGATATTATATGATAATAATTGAAGAATGTTCCTATACTATAAATCGAAAACAAATTTTCAAAGAAAAAAGAAGGATAATTATATTTTAAAAAACATTTAAATAAAATTATAAGACATTACACTACAAGTTATCCATTATAAATTAATTCATAATATAATTTCATGGGTCATATACCACTGATTTTTTCTTTCAATCTTCTAAAGCTTGGACAAACCCAAAAACTTAATATTATGTAAAAAATGTTAGAAATTTTATATCAACTAAAAACAAGAAATATTTACAGTATATAAATAAATACAAATCTCATCTTACAATCCAATTTTATAAAATTAATTTAAATTTAAAATTTAATTCTTAAAAAAAATTAAACAATATGATCTGATACTATTGTGCTTAGGGATGTCAACGGAGCGGGTAAGGTACGAGTAGTAGCTCTCCCATACCCTACCCGTTAGATAAATATTTGCCCCGTACCTATATCCGTGTGGGTATCCGTTATGCGGGTACTTGCATATTTTTTTTAATATCCACGGATATCCATGAGTACTCACAAGTATTTACAAAAAGAAAATTTTAATATTTAACAACAAATTTTAACTATAAATTTAAATAAAAATATAATGCATAACATTTATAAATTTCAAACAAAGTGTAAATAACCCATTTAAATAATATTGAATGACATTTTACAAATAAATAGAGATTTTGTAAAACCAATTAATAAAAAATAACTCATTCAAAAATATTTTAATCATTTTTTTTAATTTAAATTAGAGTATAGCATATACAGATATCCATGAGTACAGATGCTATGATACTCGTAGTCGTTCCGTTAACATGCGAATATAAAAAATATTCGTATCTGTGATTTGCAGATATCCATTTTTAATATTCATTTTCTACCCATTAAAAGTCTTATTCACATATACCTGCGAGTACAAATTATTTTAACATTAACCCACTCTCTTTACCAATCTATTATGTTTCATTTTTTTAAATCAAATATGTACTAACCAAAACGTATCAAATCAACCCGCATTTTACCTCCTAATGTTGATTAGAAATGAAATTAAAAATAGTATTTGGACCCGCTGTCACTGAATCAATTTGACTAAAGTCAGAACCTCCCAACATTGTGAACCTTTAGTTGTTGTTTATTAGATTCTTTTTTCTAGGCAAAATAAACCTTCATTAAAATAATGCGGATGAAATGATTATGCCAAAAACAGTTTCTCCTACTTTTTAACTTAAAAACAATCTTCACATCACTACGACGACCATATTTGCCGTGGGGTATGCAATAATTTGTACTTTTTAATTACAAAAACCATAAACTATTGAAGTATATCAGTTGCACAATATTTTTTTATTTAGTCATTAGATTATTGATTTCATGAAATCACATTTGACTTTCTTGTGACTGTAAAGTTATATATAATAAAAAAAAAAGTATCTGTAAATTTTTTTCCTACTGTAACGCTAGATATGCTTTTTTTTTTTTCTTCTCAACAGTTCCTTTTAAGAACTTTTAATGTAACAAGTTTAAAAATGATGAAAAAGTTGGTCGCAATGAGTGATGCTCATCGTCGCTACTGGATAAAATGATGGAGATCACATTTTCCCTTCTCTCTGAGTAAATATTTCTTAAAGTTACTTTCATACACTTTCACAGGCTTGCCATCACTACAAAAAATATATAAAACTTTTGAAAGAAAAAACGACAACGCGATATATATAACCATAGGTTTTCCACTTTTTGTTTTTCTTTTTTAATTTGATACGGTATATTTTAGTCTTTCAAATTATTTTAGGATTTAGTTTTTAGTTCCAAAAGTTTAATATATTTTTTGTTTTTTCGGGAGATTAAACCTATTTTTATTTTTTTATAAATGAGAGTGAACATATTAAATTTTTGTAAATATTTAAACTAAATTTCGAGAAATTAGAAATATATTAGATGTTTTTTAATTTTATTTAAATATCAGCAAAAACAATCAATAATATATACTAATATATTTATTTTTGCAATATTATGGTTTATTCAATGACACCATAATAAGGCATTTACATTGCATTTTCACGTAAGTTGAATGCCAATAATAAATTTACAAGAAATATACAGTCATAAATTTTAATTTTGAAAAAAAAAATAATAATTTGTATGAAGAATTAATAGAGAATGTCTTATGAATCTTTCATTTTTTTTTTCTTCAAAAAAGTTAAGATTTCATTTACTTTAGAGATAAATACATTTTTGTCTTTATATTATTATAAAAAAGAAATTGTATTTTAATTTTAAAGTAAATTATAAAATATTTTGTTTCAACGTACACGTCTTATTGAAAATGATGTTTTACATTAGTTTCATGAAGTGCAACTAAATATTTTATAATTTAGTTTAAAAACAAAATACAACACAATTTTTTATAATAATTTATAGATAAAAAAACATATAACTTTTTTGGTGTCTGGTTTTTTGGTGTTCATTGTTTAAAATTTTGTCCAAAATTCTCTATCAATTATTTTTTTTGTATTTATATTTTTTGTTTTCATTTGTTCTCTCTTTATTTGGTTTGTTATTCAAATTATCTCAAAGTTGTGTTTTATCTTTATTTATGCATGTTCTTTGTTTTTGTTTCCACTTATTAGTTGTTGTTTGTTCCTAACCTAGGTTGAGTGCTTAAATTATATTTATTGAGATCGTAACACATAACAATTTAACCCAGAAATATAGGTGTCAAAATGAGATATCGGGGTTGAGTTAAAAATAAGATTGAGTTAAAAATAATTTAGTTCAAGCAATTATTTTTTAATGAATTAAAAATTTTGTAATCTACGTAAATCCACTTCAAAATTAGTATTAGATTGATTCACTTGACTAATTTAAAAATATCTTATTTTTCTTTAATTTATTTTATATATTTATTATAATACAATTAAAATGAATTAATTTAACTCATTTTGTATAACACTATAGTCTTCATCTATTTTATCACAAAATATTATTATAAAGATTCTATTTAAAAATTAAATTGTCAATGGACATGATTAACAAACAAATAAATTGAACATCAAAGTTATTCAAACATTTTTAAACATTATTCTAATAATTTTTTAAAATATTAAATTGTCAATTATTATAATAAAAATTTATAAAAAATAACAATAAAAATAATAAAAAGATTGTTGTTAGTACATTATAGATAAACTCACCTTTAATAAAATTCAAACTCATTAAATAAATTGAGTTCAAATTGATCATACGTAAAAAAAATTGATATTTCTTTTTCCGATCCAAATGAACTTAAATTTATAAGTTGTCTCATAATTTTAAACCCCATTTGTATCGCCCAGAGGACTTATCTTTCAACACTCAACATGACTCAACATGAGACATTATCTTCACAAATCATACACCCACTGAGTATACAATAGGAAAATGATTTGTTGACTTTTGACAATTATTTTTTTAATTTTAGATAGTATTTTCTAAATAGTTTTTCATTTTTTTTTCATTTTTAATATTTTTAAACCAATTAAAAGATGAATTATATTAATACCTGAATCAAATCTTTGAAATGCCTTTAACTGTTGAGATAAAATATATTCTAATCACTTACAAAAAATTAAAAGGAAAGGATATGTACACGAATATTTTGACATATTTATTATAATTTTATTCTCTTAACTACGATTTTTTAAATTTAAAGAATTATTTATAATAAAAAAACTAGTTTTTATTTTATTATTTTAGTAATTATTTATTTTAATTTAAATAATTATTTATTATAAAAAAATTATTTACTCTTTTATCATTTTAATAACTATTTTTTAAAATTTAAATAATTACTCATAATAAAATATTATTTATTATGAACTAAAATTTATTTTATCTATACTTATATATATATATATATATATATATATAATTTTTCAATTTAATTTTTAAATTGTTACTTTTAAAATTTAAACAGTTTATAAATATTTATAAAATACATGTGATAATGTTTGTGATTATGCTGATATTAGTAAAGATAAAAAAAAAAATCAGATATCTTCACGTTTACAATTCAACAACTTCTAAAAGATAATATTAAAAACTTCTACCCAAGACTAACACCTAACCTATGACAAATATACATGAAAATTAAAATCTTAATTTTCTTTTATCCTAATTGACAACCTACTCCAAATTAGAATAGTTCCTTATTATATTTTTAGCTTTCGATGTCTTCGTCTACATATTTAGTTATTAATAAAGTTTGAACATCTCATTTCTTTTTAATAGAATTGTGACTCAGTCACAATACTTAATCAGGTTAAATTATGACTTAAAAAATTATCTTTCACACGAGTATATTATGTATCTCATCCCAAATATTAGATTCATCAACAACTCCTACTCTATTTCTTAAAACGCCACCTTCTAGATTTCTTTTTTTTATTATAATTTTTAATATTTTTTATTACATTTCTTTCTCCATGTGACCTCATTTTTTTATTATTAATATTTATATCAGTTTCTTTTTTTACTTTTTACGACATAAAGATATTGATAATAATTTGCTTTAGGATGATTTTATATTATAATATTTATTTTAATCAATATATTCTTTATAACATCTTATTATTTTGATATTAAATTTCAATAAATAAATATTGATGGACAATTTCTCTATTTTTTTATTATCACAATAACTAATATATATATATATATATATATATATATATATATTATTTCTATTAAATCAATTATAATCAATTTCTAATAATATTTATGTTACCTAGTTTTGCTCATAATATCGTTCAATTTCATTTTTTTAACATATTGATTAAGAATTTGTAAATTTCTAAGATGGGATAGATGAATTTTTCATCTCCAAGAAAAACCATTTTGATTCCTCAATAAAAATCTTTTATCCTTGAGAGTTTCAATTCCTATATAAAGTTCTTTTGTGACAATTCAACACTCAAAAACAATTATTTACTAATAAATCGATATTCAAACTCATTTCATTGTAATTAGTGGTGGATCTTGACAATTAAGTTCGGAGAAACCAAAATAATATTTTTAAAATTTATATATTTTATCATTGTCATTAATACAAAAAAATAAATATGTATTTTAATATAATTATATCTATAAGAGAAAACACTTATATCAAATAGGTAGATATTTATTTTCTTTCAATTTGAATTCATCAATAATTAAATCAAAATTAAACTTTTTCGTTATATTTTCTATAGGAAATTGGCTAGTAGGACATTTATTTGTATTAGTAACAGTAATTAAATATATTTAATATAAATTTTGAGTGTATTATTTTGACTCCCCTAAAATTATTGTCTAAGATCTGTCGTTGATCTTGTGAATGGAATTTATCGCTTATTTCGTTTTGAAATCTTCTTTCAATACATTATTAGAAAAAAAAATATTTCAGTTTAAGTAAAATGTACTTCCTATCTTTTGTCAAAAGATTGACATAACTCAAATATAGTTGACAAAATTCTTCAAATTTAAATGGTCAAGAGCATCCATAATAAAATAGTGAAATTAAAAATTTAAACTAGTTTTCTTTTGAAATGATATTGGTAACTTAATAAAAAAAATATTAAATAATAATAAGTGAGTTCTAACTCTAAGAAAAATAATATTTTGAATACTCATATTTTAAAACAACAAAAAAATATATTATTATATATTAAAAAACTAAAAGTATATTATTATATATTATATATCTTAAAAAATAAAAGTAATGAACAATGTGAAAAAATGTTGGAGGGGCCATCGATCCCCTCCCCTATACAATAACTAAGATCCGCCCCTGATTGTGACTCTTTTATCTACCAAAACCTTGAGAATTTTTAAATTTTCATATGGTCTCTCAGGAAGTACTTTCAAAGCCTCTTGAATGATATTTATGAATTCTATCATTTCCCCAAATTTTAACTAAATAACAAGTTAAAGAATATCCTTCCTTTTAACATTGAAGTTCTTAATCATAGTAACATTCATAATCATCGATAGTATAAGTCTTGATACACTCCGATTAATAATTTTTCTTACATCAACTACACCGACAATATTTGAAAGTACAATAATTTTATTTTTCTATTTTAAATTTATTTGCAAATATTAATTGATAGAGTGGAATAACCAATAAAAAATCTAATTAAATGATCCACTTGTAAATAAAAAAGATTGAAATTATAAATTTTCCAAAGTATATTTTCAGAAGTAAATTAAAGTAAGAGTTATATAAAACATCGTATCATCATGTCCGTTTTTTCTATTTAATATTTAACTTCTATTTGAACCGATAATTTTATAAAACAAATATAATTTAGTGCTTTCTGTGTTCTTATATAATATATTCGCTTCAGAAAATAAAATGTGTTCGTTTTTATCTATCATTTCTTTAATTTTAAGATAACAATAAATTTTTTTTCTCAATTATACTCTTATTTCTACTTTTATTTTTGTTTTGAAAATTTGTTGAACATTAAATAAGCTTTTAGTGGATATATCATATTGAGAAAAGTTCCTCTGTATGACCTATTTCCACCAAGGAAAATCTATAATCATATTTACATGAATCTAAATTTAAAGTAGAGAAGTTATATAAGTCACACACAAATTTTAGATTAAAAATTATGGGGCGAAGTTTAATTTTTATGAAACAAATGTAGAAAAAGAAATTCTTCAATGAAAAGGTTAAAAAAAATAGTGCAGAAATCTTTGATTTACATTAACAAGATGATGTACTACTTTAGTTAAACTTGGTGAAGGAGAAATATAAATATAATATTTATAAATATAATATTATTGCTAGTGTAACTTTCTTATCATTGATATGAAGAGAGAATAAGTAAGTTGTAAATGATAATGAGTGGAGACAAATAAACCGTGTCTAGTTGCTTCTTAATTAATGTGTTATAATTGTGCAACAATTTAATTCAAATAATGCAGCGAAAGAAAACCGAAAAACAATGCAGTAATTATGTCATTAATTCACTTTATGTGAATTAATTATGTTATATCAAATTTTATTTTTAATAATTGATAGTTTTAAGATAATATAATGTACTTTCATTTTTTGTTAAAATACATTTTTTGTCCAAATTTTTGTCAAGTTCTGTCAAATCAGTCATAATTTTGTTTTGTGTTCAAATAAGTTCTAATTTTCGTCAATTTTTCAATTAGGTTCTTTTTTTGTAACACCGTTTAAATCATTAACGACCATGAACAGTAACTGCTACATGTCACTTCTGCTTTTATTTATTTTTTATTTTTTAAAAATTTTTAATTTTTTTAAAATGTCCACGTGTAACGTTAGAGTTAATGTTTTATATTCAATTTGGTCCCATGTTTGTTATTTTTGTTCAATTTAGTCCCAATTTTAATTAAAATTGAAAATTTTGTCCCACTCGAAGATGAGAGCAAGTTTAATTTTTGTATACAAATTATAATGATGTGAATTTTAATATATTATATAAAAATATTTATTTAAAATGTGAATTTTAATATAAAAATTAAATTTGGTTTCAATTTGAAGGGACAAATTTGGTACTAAATTGAACAAAAATTACAAATATAGAGACTATATTGAATATAAAACATTGACTTTGACACGTGATGCACTGCTAACACGTGGACATTTAAAAAAAGTTAAAAAAAAAAACACGAAGTGACACATGACCGTCACTGTTCATGGCCGTTAATAATTTAAACGGTGTTAGAAAAAAAAGACCTAATTGAACAAAATTAACGAAAATCAAGACTTATTTGAGCACAAAAATAAAATTAGGACTGATTTGACAAAATTTGACAAAAATTGGAACTCAAAAGGTATTTTATCCTTCTTTTTCTTGTCTTTATGATTCATAATGTTAAATGTTATGTCATGTTAATATTCAGGTCTTAACTTTATCATCTTGTCATACAAATGGATATAGAGAAAATAAATTTACTAATAGGTGAAAAGATATGTAACATTACATTTTGTCAACATTCATTGATTATAATTGCTATAATTCATATGTCATTTTCCAATGCACGATATTCTATTTCGTTGTTTTATTTTAATGTTTTTGGTACACCACGTTGTGTTGTTGTTTAGTGCATGTGAAGCGGATTCATGGAATAATTCTGAATTAAGCTAACAACAAAATGTTCTTATTAAGTTGCTCTTTCACGTTTTCTTTTGTTGATGATGAAAAGGCATCTCAGTTTTATTGTTCCTTTTTCGTCCGTGAAACATGTATATTGCTATATGATAAAAATCATGTGATAAAGTATACTATTTTTTATTTAAGATGACTTATTTTGTTTATCATAACTCTTTTATAATAAATAAATTATTTGCTTAATTTGTTTTAATAATCATCAAACTTTATTCAAAGTATTCTATGCATTTCCTTTGTCTCAAGTTCAGTGACCTGCCCTTTTCGATTTTTTTTTTCCGTTGATGTTTCAGTTAACGATAGAGAAGAAATCCACACTGAACTAACATGATATTACGAAAATATAATATTAAAGTTGATTAAGTAAGACTAATGGAGATTGCTTTACAAATTCAAAATGAGATTAGAATATACTTTGTCCCCTTTTGGTTTGTAAAATTTTAGGAGTGAGAAAATGTTTCTATAATTTAGGGGAGAGAATGTCTTTAGGTTTACAAAAGACTTTGCGTTTATTTCACTTTAATAAAATGGTTGAAAATTTGGCCTGTGATATATCTATCATAAGCAAGATCTTACTTAACTTGTCATATTATTTTCTGATCTAGAATAATCATACCAACTCACGTAGCGAGAATACACACACACACACACACACACATATATATATATATATATATATATATATATATATATATATTGAATTTATTATCTGAAAACATTAAAAGATAAATAGTATTGTAGTCATAGTCTTGCTAACTTTGGTATTAATGATAGATTGGATTTTATTTGATTTAGTGTTCTCTAGTCTAGATTTCTTCCATATTAGGTATGAATTTCATAATTCAAGTTTTGTTTTCTTTTTCATTTTTGGAGTTTGATTATATATTTTTTTAGTATATAAGTTTGGTCTGCTCTCCTATATTTATATATTTGTTTTTTATTTTATTCATATTTTCATGTAAAAATAATACATAATGATAGAACATTAACATTTTTGGAGTTTGATTATATATTTTTTATTATATAAGTTTGGTCTGCTCTCCTATATTTTTATATTTTTTTTTCTCTTTTATTCATCTTTTCATGTAATAATACATAATGATTGAACATTGGATGAGCTTGATGTTGAAAATGATACCTAACATGTAAATTTTTAATTAAAAATATATAATCAATTTAGTTCCTAATTTTAAAACTGAAATGACCCAAGTTGGAGACTTTAATATTGAACTGATATTTTCATAATTTTGAAAATCAAAATTATGAATACTCCTTGCTAAAATGATTACTTTCCTTTATCTAATTTACGATTTGAATTTGAAACCCAGTGAATTGAGTATTTTGCGCAGCACGTAGATTCAGAAGATTGAAATTAGAATGTAGTGATATTAGAGGCTTGAGAATATAGCACTTATGTAGATCACTAAAATTAAAATACCTTATCTCACCATTTACATAAATAAATAAATAAATAAATAAATAAATTAATTGAGGAATGGTGGGGCTGATATCTAGTGGGTACAGATTGTTTTAATTTGTTTATCAAGCACATAAAAAGTCTTCTTGATGATGCACCTTACAGATTATATTTAAGTCTTTAAATTTAAAATAATAATATTTAATCACATATGACATGAAGAATGATGTCACTATGAAGAAGTGATGCCAAGACCATGAACAATGATAATAATTTCTCTTCATTAAGGTTATACGCTTTTAATGAATAAAAAGAAAACATGAGTTTCAATATAAAAGTATTCAGATAGAATTTAACATAGCTGTGTCATGAAAAAATTTACTTGATTTGAAACTCATCAAATATAAAAAGTAGTCACAAAATCATAGATAAGAAAATAAGTAGCAAGTGATATTTGAGTTCCATACGACAATTATACTACAAACTAGAAAAAAAAGAAACAAATTCATGCACCAAAAGGAAAAGAAAAGAAAAAGTTCGAAATATAGCATCTGTGTTGTATCATATTCTAGATCAATCAATCTATAAAAAGCTAATACAGTATCTATAGAGAATATTCCATGCATATGCAACATTCATAAGTTATATATTTGGAGATCATAACCCATAATATCCGTAGAGAATCTAACATACCAAGCTGGCGGCTACTAGTGTTCCAACCAAACTATGATGAACACATTTTTTACCAAAGCCAAATCCACGATTCTAACAGACAATAATTTCATAAATAAACAGATTAATCAGCATGAGCAACTGAAATAATTGAGTTATAGAATCATTTAAACTCTTTGCCGGCAAATATGTATATGAAGAAAATGTCTCAATAGAAAAAACACACATGCAAATGTACATGGAAAGGGACAACAACCAGAATAAGGGAAATAAAAACTAAGGGAATCGCAAATAAGCATGCTCCATCCTACCGTCAAATGTTCTATGGAGTATGTATTACTGGAAATCTTAAATATCACTGTGAGCCAGAGAGCAAAAAAGAATAACCATGTTCAAGAGCTTTTGACATGGTTCAATTCAAAGACCAAAGTTAGAGGATAAAACTTCCACAGCTTGCCAATAAAGCAGGCCCAGATGTTCCTCATCGCTTGTTGGAGAAGCAAGGGATTCAGGCCTGTCGGTATTACTTCTCTCAGCATTGTTGTTGTTCAGATTTTCCTCATTTTTGGTCTCTTCTGTTCGCATCGTCACATTCACATCTTTGCTTGGTTGATCATCCACATTCTCAACAGGCAGACAGGGGCCAACAACTTCCGGGGTTGCGCTTTCAGGCCACAGTGAAGTATTGAGATCAATAACGAGATTAGATTCACCAATTTCATGTGCTTCAATCTTGTCACCTGAAAAACTTGTATCCACAGCACCAGCTTCAGGAATGTCTTGAGCTCCAACGTTGTTGGTGCCTCCATGAGTATTCACATTGAGATCCAATGCTGAGCTGCTCACAAAATCTCTAATTTTTCGCTGCAATGATGTAAACATGTATTAGCACCAATTGTGTATCCATGCACGTAGCTTTATTCCATGCACACGTGTATCCAAATTCATTTTACAGCTTATGTCATTGTCACTCAATGCTGACAACAGAGGATTTCTTTCTTTCACTTGAGTTCAATATACTGACTGATTATGTAATATTAGTGGTGCACCAGCACCTCTAACATTTTTAAATAGAACTGTGACCAGACTCGGTATAAAAGTTATATGGTAGGACCCAAGCAAAGACAAAAAAAAAAGGTAATTGGTATCTGTATAGTTATATCTTTCCCAACCTTTTTCATTGGCAAATAACGAGCTTCATCCAGATATCCTCCGAATTTCACATCTGCAATTTCAGACAATCCAGATATGGAGTGAGGAGAGCCTGCGTAGATACTTCGAAGTTTAATAATACTTGTCTAAATTAAAAAAACACAAAAAAAAAAAAAACAAGTCACTGTGTCACGTATACAACAGGTGTTATCCCAGTTTGTGAGCCCAATGTTGGCAATTCATTACCTGAATAAGAATGTAACTTAGGATTTTCCAGAGAAACACAGGAAGATTTCTCCACATTTGCATTCCTCAAGTTTTCGGACAGCGACCCCCTAACTAGTAGAGATCGCTTTTTTGTTGTTTTTGACGTATATGGGAGTCCAGCACTTGTCTCAAGAGCCTTTGTTTTTCTGTCTAAATCAACTTGTAAGGTGTCAGCACATCTCTTGTCACTAAAAACATGAGAAGCTTTAGCTTTGTCTTGAGGATTGCAATAAATTTGGAGTTCAGAAGTAGTATCTTTGGTTTCTTTTGCTTTTCCCTTTTTAAAAGTCTTGTATGAGGAGTCCTTATGCTGCAGTGGGGTGTTGTCGCAGGATTTGGCACTCATTTTGTCCTTCAAAGACTGGGCTTCTGACTGGACACCATGCCTGTTAGCTGATGGGTTAGCTGATGAATAAGATCTAGAAATTACACCTGTTTGCCTTTTCCAATCATGGGAAGATTTTGAGTTTAATTCTGCACTGTTTAATCCTGCACTACTTGAAGATTCAAGATTTACTTGACTATTGGATTTTTTGCATTCTGACTTCTTGCAGTCTTCGCACATCCACCAATCACCTTCAGGAACTTTCTCCAACACATCACGCATACAATAACTGGTTCATGAATGAGAAGTAAAACCAGATCATTTCACTTGCCCATAATGAGAGGCTACCAAAACAAAAATACAACCATGCAATATATTATAATACATACATGTGCTCTGCCCCATCGGTACACTTGTTACAAATAGCAAGATCCTCTTCATTTCCTGCATCCCCACAGATATCACAAACTATATCCTGCTATCAAATGGGAGCAAAAGAAGCTATGTAAATTCATTTGAAACAAAAAATAAGCAACTTTTTATGTGGCATGTATACGTCTTTTAACATGCTATAATGTTACAAGTGTAATCTAATGCATGATGTCAGGAGTTCATACACACGAAATTGTTGTCAACAGAACTTGATTATGAGGTATGATGCAGAAATGAAAAAAAAAAAGAAAAAAAAAGTATTTGTAGATGGAATTTAAACACTAAAATAGCACAGCATGCCACAACAGGATGTAAAGGATTCTGTTGAACACCAATTCTGGAGTGAAATTTGAATGGGATACTTAACTGAGTGCCATGTATAACAGAAAGATAGAGAAAGCTAGTGTTAAAGATCTATCAAATACTCCACGTGATAGGTTTGAAAAACATAAAATACTAAATAGCACAGTGCTACAACAAGATCTACTAGGGTAGCAACAAAGGGGTCAAAAGGCAGACAATCTAAGTTTGCTAAAACGAAAATTCACAATCTCACTATTAAAAAATTTGAAGTAGTTCTCTTAACATTGCAAATTAATTTCAAGCATTCCATGCACCATATGGAGCTCTTACATAAGTCAAACATACTTAGATTTGCTTTCTATTTTAAACCTCACTTAATTGTCCCCGTCTTTCCTCAACCTTGATCAATCCATATATTTCCTCATGTAACACCTGTCCGTTTTGCTTATGACCCTTTTATTATTATTAAAAGTTTAACATTTACCTACTAGCATATAATAGTGTTCCTTGGCTCACATTTCGCAAAAAGAAATTCCTTGGTGCAAATCATCAACTGCTGGTGAGGTTTCAGATAACCCGGTTTCTCCTCCAACAATCAGTGAAGAAATTCCATCAACTTTATGACACTAATTAAACAGAGTGAAATCAAGATACTCTTCCTATTACTTTCTTCCAGACACACCTCAGTGGACAATATTTTACTATTTCTTCAATTTTTCTTTCCATATAGGAATGTAGAATCACAATGATCAGTAGGATAAGATTTGGTAATCATGAATATGAAAATGAAAAATACACAAAGCTGCTATGCAATTTGAGATTGAATCAACAAAACCAGAACTAGAACAAATAGGTCAATAAACAGTCCGCTTACAGAAAACTAAAACAACAACAAAAGCCTTGTACCACTTGGTAAGGTTAGGTACATAGGCAATAAAATGCCGTTCACCATGGAATCCCTCTCAACAACTTCCTCCAATGTCCTTCTCGGTCCCCCTCACCTTTTTAACAAAACTGAAAGACCATATAATTTACTCTTCTCACTAGTGCCTTCAGTCCCCTTCTTTATACGTGCTAAGACCACGTAAACCAATTTTATTTATTTTTTCAAGTGTTCACACATCCTTCTTAACATTCTCATTATACTCCTGCCACCTTTTCCACCTGTTGTCTCTTTAAAGCTCAACATTCTCTATATTAGAGTATAATTGGACATATAGTAGTACAATAAAACTTGTCTGAGAATATTGTAAGAACCTTATGATTACCAATAACCCCTGAAGCCTTTTTCATAGTTATCCTGTTTGTATCCTATGTGTAAGAGTAACATTATCATTAATGTCCTCATTAGTTGTCGTATTAATCCCATATATTTAAACTTTAGTACATGGAAGTAAGAGAACATTATCATTAATTTCCTACTATTCATATCGCACGATAGGATACGATTCACAACCCCCACGATACGAATTGTAGGAAAACTTGTTTGTGTTCCTGAATCGCAATTGTATATTAGTATCACAGTTGTATTGTTCGTATTGCACTCTGAATTGCGATTCAAACAAGAAACACACCTATGATGTCCCTGATTCTGTCTCAAACGCGAACAATCCTGATTTCTCTATCTTCATGCTCTCTGGGACTGGCTTAGAGATCGCCCACTTGTTCCTTTTTGCCAATTGCCTCTTCCTTCTGCAACGCACACTCCGTTGACTCAAGGCTAATTCTTTTTATGTTATTTGAAGGTAAGCCAACAGCATACAAAATTTCAGCTTCTAAAAGAATTGAAAACTTCATAGCAATCCCTCAACACCCAAAATGCACAAGGAATTGTGTAGTGTTGCAATATTAGTTGGATCTCAATGAGTTGTTGATATTTCCTTTGGGCCGTCCTTGCACCTTAGGCACTCTGAACACCCTTTAAGTGCATTTGATTCAGTTAAACTGTTTAAAATGTATTCTCAACAATATGCCTGGGATGTGTATTACTGGGAATGATTCCAATCACTGACAGCCGAAAGAGGTGACTGAATTTTGGTAATCAATGACTAGTGGGGTAGCTGTACTCACCATCCAGTTGTAAACCTCCAGAAACTGCACAAGGACCCTGAATTTGGTGATTGGCAACAATGATCAAAGTTGCCAACCATCATTAATCATTGGTGTGGGCTGAATTTGATGGACATCATCAACTATTAACACATGAAAAAGGTGGCTGGATTTCAGTAATCAACAATGGTGGCTATAGTCACACTCACCTACCACCTTCAACTGCTATTACTTGCGTAGGCTAGTTAAATTATGGGAACCAGTGCAGTGACTGACATCATTAGCCATTGTCGATTGTCAATAGGAACAAGATGGATGACTTTTGGTAACTGTTGGTGGTGGACAGAGGCCAATGGTAGTTGATGATTGTGAACAAGGATAAATAATTGTTTTTTCACAACATGGAAAAATAAGCATTTTATACATTCTATATGGCAACATATTCCTAATTTGCTCAGCCATGGGTAGGAGCAAACCCACCTTCCTCTGCAATGTACACGCCCCCCTTCAAGTGTAAGACTAACATTGTTTAAGCAAGTGAGGATTGCCTTCCCAGCAATGCATTTCAGAGGCTCACACATTAAACATTGCAAATATCAGTCAACCACTTAGATTAAGCTTTCTAAAAGCCAAAAACTACTCAGACACTTTCTCATTCAGGCACAGGGCAAGCATGACTGTTGTGATGATTCTTCTGGGACATAATGGCACATGGAATTAGTTTATAAAATAATTCTATATTTAAAGAAGAGTAAGGAATTTTCTGAAAATTGTAAATTGTTTTTTCATTTCTGGTATTTCTCAACCTGGTAGAATCAGTTTATATACATCAATGAAACTTGCAAAGAGATTTATATAAGGAAAGTGAAGAGCTAGGTAGATTTTTGGAAAGTAGATGGGCCATGTAGGACTACTTTTGTTCCTATACTGCACTGAAAAACAGTAAATGTACTGGGTCAGTTGAAGTGACACAATATCAAATTTAGGACAGTCCCTAATCCCATCTTGAATTTGGGTTAGGCCTAACTCAACCTAAACGTTAATTCATGAAGCAAGGATTCCCCAAGCCTTTTTAAGGTCTACTGTAACCATACATGTAGTTGATGTAAGATCTCGACACACACCCCTCACTTAGAATTGAACATCTTAGCGTGTGGAAATTGTAACACGTTTTTCAATATACAGCTCTAGGAAAGTCACAAAGCCAGGTAGATTGCACTACAAAAGAAAAGAGTACAGGTTAGACTGATAGAGCAAGAAATCCAAGGGTCAGGTTAATTTTTGGGAAGTTAAAGGTGGTGCAAAATCACATCTATAATAGACTCTATACTAATTTTGAGTTGGGTTGGGCTTGACTTAACTCCAAAAGCTAGCTCCTAACATAAGGATTGTCTGCACCACCATAAGATTTAAATTGACTATATTTGTAGTTGATGTGGAATCTAAACACTTGCAATACACTGATGGTGTTTTGAGTTGAGATTTGTTATACAAACATTGACAGAGGAAAAACTCAAATTTTGGGAGAACATACAAGTTTTTAATAGTGCTAAACTTGAATGTTAGAAAAGTATGAAGCAAAATATAGCTAATCAGTTTTCTATAGAGCATTGGTGAACATGTGTAAGTAAAATAGACACTTGGTGAGTTAAAATTTGGAAATATTGATCATATACAATTAATTTACTATAATAAAAGCAACTTCACATATTGTACCAAATCCAGTCTTTTATGACCGGACCAAGCATAAAAAGTTCCATCTAGGGAATCACTATTAAGTTTGTTAGTTCTAGTGATTAGCTTGCAAATATCAAAACAATGTCTCTTTGAGGTCCTTGTAAATTGTTATGAACCCAGAGATAGTAAAAGGCAGAACAAGACTAAACGAAGCAAAGATAAAACCTTGCACTGTTTTATTCACTTTACACATAGTACAGCCAAAGCTTCCAAAGGAAAACTGCCTTCCTTTCTCACAGGGTTTTCCCTGTCACAAACATCAACTCTAAAAAACTCCCCTTCAACATCCCACAAGATAAGAATATATAGACTTTCCTAGAAAGTCTCCCCCCTCCTATAACAACTAACAATTTTACTATTTTTATCTTTAAATTTCTTTTTAACCCTCTCATTACTTCCATGCCTAACATTATTATCCTCTGTTGGAACAACCTTGTCCTCAAGGTTGGACTCTAGAAATTTAAGTTGCTTAAGGTCTTCATCACTTTCCACGAGATCTCGTGCCACTGTTTCCACAAATGTTTCCCCTAATACAAAAACTAGCCAAAGGTGGTAGAGCTCATTCATATGCAATCTCAAAAGGAGTGCACTTAGTTTCCTTATGAAATTAACCCATGTTTTTTGTTGCTCTGCAATAAAGCATCGTAAACCGGTTTCCAATGTCCTATTTAGCACATGTTGTATACCAAAAAAATAAACACACAATCAAAGTAAACAATCACCAGAAAGATAGATGAAATGGGGAACTTCTTGGAATTAAAGGATGCAAAACAGAAAAATAATGCAACAAGAGGATATGCCCCCTTACGCCCCAGAGCTAGGCTCCTTTACAGAGAGCAAACGCATCTCCATACCAGTAAATATTCCACCAAAAACAAAACTGTCCCCCAAAACTAGACTCATAGTGCCTTATAGTCTCTCTTTCTGTAACAAACTCTGCCACTCACTCATGCCCTTCTTTTCCTAATTCCTTTTTTTTTTTATTAAACAATCCATTTTTTGGGCTGATTTTGTGTTCCTTGGATCAAGTGCTCTTGTGGCCCATTATTTGTTTCTTGGTTCCCATCATTGCTCCCTGCATTTTTCCTCAAATTGAGGTCAGGGAATTGACTTCGTATCACAACAGCAGCTTCCCACGTGGCTTTTTCTGCGGGTGTCCCCTCCCACTGAATCAACCATTGTTTCAACCATTCCCCATGTTTCATTATATGTTGAGTGGCTAACACAACACTAGGAACCCATGCTACATAAGAATCAGCATCCAATTTTGAAGGTAATTCTGACTGTACCTTATATGCCCCCACAACTTAAGTAACGACACATGAAAAACCGGATGAATCTTAGAGGTCTCAAGCAGTTTTAGACGATACGCCACTATTCCCACCTGTGCTATGATCTCAAAAGGCCCATAATATCGGGCAACCAGCTTAGCATTGATCCTAGAGCATATGGATCCTTGTCTACGTGGCCTTAGCTTCAGAAAAAACCCATTCACCAACCTCAAAGTGTTTTTCTTGCCTTTTGAGGTCTGCTAAAGCTTTCATTCTTCCCTGTGCCCTTTGGAGGTGCTCCTTCAATTGCTTCAGAGCCTCATCTCTTTCCATCAATTCCCTCTGTACCGCAGCCACCCTAACTTCTCCTGGAATACCCTTTATCAATGACGGTGGTTTACGGCCATAAACCACTTCAAAAGGTGTGGTATGAGCAGCAGTGTGGTGTGACGTATTGTACCAATACTCTGCCCATGGCAGCCAAAACAACCATTGCCTGAGTTGATCACACATAAAACATCGTAAGTAGGTCTCTAATGTCCTATTTGTCACCTTTGTCTGTCCTTTCAATTGTGGATGGTATGATGTACTCATATTCAACGATGTGCCATGCAGTCTGAAAAATTCTCTCCAAAATTGGCTCATGAAAATTGGATCACAATATCACAATGGAGTTAGGGATCCCATGTAACCACACCACTTCCTTCACAAAGATTTCAACCAAGGTTTTGGCGGTGTAAGGATGTTTAAGAGGTATGAAATGCAAATATTTTGAGAGGCGATCAACTACCACCAATAAAGCTTCATAACCCTTAGCCTTGGACAACCCGGTTATAAAGTCCATAGAAATGTCCTCCCACACTCTTTCTGGAATCTGCAGTGGTTGAAGCAACCCGTTGGGCGTTGTAGCGATGTATTTTTGCCTCTGACACGTGTCACAAGCTCTAACAAATTGTTGCACCATATTTTTCATCCCCTTCCAATATAAGTTTGCTACTAGGCTTCTATATGTTCTATAAAATCCCGCATGCCCCCCTTGGGGAGTTTGGTTATATTCCTCCAACAATTTGGGAATCCAAGTGGAATTTTCAGCAATCACCACTCTATCTCCTAGCCACAGAACCCCATGCTTATAAGTGAACCCACTTGGAACTTCTCCTCTCTGAATTCTTTCAACTATGGCCTTTAGCTTATCATCTTGTTCAGCTTCTTTAATCAAATTCTGAGCATCTATCGATACAGGAACATAAGCCATGGTTCTTTACTCTCTTCCTTCCTCTTGCCTCGATGAGGTGTTTGCCCCTCTATTTTCCATCCCAGGCTTGTAGATGATATCAAAATTGTAACCCAACAACTTCGCGATCCAATTTTGCTGGTTCCCCGTAATTACCTTATGTTGTAAAAGCTGGCACAGACTTTTATGATCAGTTGCCACCAAGAATTTTCTACCTAATAGGTATGGTCGCCAAAGATTAATTGCTAATGCCACTGCCATAATTTCCATTTCGTAGGCTGACTTTTTCAGGTTTCTCACACCTAAGGCCACTGGATGTTTGTCCTGCATAAGTATAGCACCTACCCCTGTTCCGGAAGCATCACATTCCACTAAGAATTCTTTTCCAAAATTAGGCAGTGCTAGGACTGGAGTTGTGGTCATGCGTCTCTTCAATTCATCAAACGCAGCTTGCTCCTCGGCTCCCCATTTAAAAGAATCCTTCTTAGTAATCTCTGTCAAGGGTTTAGCCTCCTTGCCATAATCTCTCACAAATTTTCGATAGTACCCCATCAAACCGAGAAACCCCGTAACACCTTTAACATTCTTAGGGACGGGCCAATCCACTACACTTCTAATTTTTTGTGGATTCACGACCACCCCTTGTTTGGAAATCATATGTCCCAAGTACTTTATTTTAATTTGAGCAAAGAAGCACTTCTTATTAGCATACAGCTTATTTACTTCCAGCAACTTCAAAACTGCCTCCAAATGCCGCAAATGTTCTTCCCAACTCTTGCTGTAAATTAATATATCATCAAAAAAGACTAACATATACTTCCTTAAACACCCTCTAAACACTTCATTCATTAGTGACTGAAAGGTCGAAGGTGCATTTGTGAGCCCGAAAGGCATTACGAGAAATTGGTAATGGCCTTCATATGTCCTAAATGCCATTTTTGGAATACCTTCCTCCCTCATTTGCACTTGATGATAGCTTGACTTGAGATCTAATTTCGAGAAAAAACAAGCACCATTTAACTCATCCAACAACTCTTCAATCACCGGAATTGGAAATTTATCCGGTATGGTAACCTTGTTTAAGGCTCTGTAATCCACACACATCCTCCAAGATTGATCCTTTCTACGTACCAAGATTACTGGGCTAGAATAAGCGCTGCTACTATGCCTTATGATTCCATTCTCCCACAAATCTTTCACTTGACGCTCAATTTCATCTTTTTGGTGTTGTGTGTAGCGGTAAGGTCACACATTGACTGGGCATGTGTCGGGGAAAAGTTCGATATTATGAGATTTCCCTTGGGTTCTTGAAATACCTTCTCAAAGCATTTTAACAAATTTTCAAGTTGTTGCTTTTGTTTCGGGTTATCTCTTCTCTAGTGCCCCCTTTTAAAGGCACTTCTCTTTCTGACATGGCCATCTGCAATTCCTTATTACTTTTCTTGAACAAGGCTTGCGTGGAAATCACTTTGGGCGTTCCTTGCAGGTCTACTCTTTCTCCATGCCAAATAAATTTCATCGTTTGTGCTCTTCAATCCACCACCATCTCACCCAATAACGTCAGCCAAGACACCCCCAAAATCAAATTAAAATCCTCCAAATCAAACAACAGTAAGTCCAATGTGAACTCATGGTTTCCCAATTTCAGTTTGAACCCCTGACAGTCCTTCCGTGACAGCCTTGTGCCCATCATCCAACAAAGTTTCCATATTTTTTGTTTTCTCCACCTCCCGACCCATAGCACACACCAACCTCTTAGAAACAAAGTTGTGTGTGGCCCCATTGTCCACCAACATGCGAACAGGGATTCCCTGGATCTCTCCTTCCAATCTCATGGTTTTCGGCGTTGTTTCTTTCTCATGCATCAGACTTGTAGGAATAAAGTGTGACACTCGCCGTCGACGTTGTCTTCTACTTCTTCCTCCAAGTTGCGACCTTCCTCTCCAACCACCTCTTCGTCGGCCAACATAATTTTCAGATGTTTTTCCGGACATCGGTGTTGAGGGGAATAAATACCTCCACATTTAAAACAAAGCCCCTTTTGCCTTTTCACCAACAAATCATTATATGATAGGTGTTTTACTCCTCTGTCTCTTGGCCCATTTTTACTTTCCCCCTTTTGATTGGGTCCTGATCCATTTGTGCCTCTTTTGTCAATACCCATCTACCACTTTTGAGGAAAGGTGGCATTCTGCCTAACACCCACGTGCAGTCCATTGCTACCACGTGCCTCTCCCCTTCCTGTGGAAAACCCATTTTGCCCCTACCTTTCAATTCCATCTCAACAGCACGCGCTACATTCATTATCCATGGCCTTGACATCGAACCGAGGGCATACAAACTCCTGACTCGTCCTTTGATGTCTTCTCTCAACACATGAAGAAAATATGTGAAATATTGGGGTTCTGGAATATTTGGGATTTGGGCAGTCAGAAGCTTGAAGTCCCTGATATATTGCTCAACTTCTCTTGTCTGCATGAGGGTTGTTAGTTGCTCGTAAGCATTTCCTTTCGCCAATGTTCCGTAACGGTCCAACAACGCCACTTTGAGTTGCTACCAGGAAAGGTCTTCTTCCTCGTTCATCAGATAATTGAAAAAATGAATGGTTCCTTCCTCCATACAAAGTTTAGCCAGGTTCACTCGCACTTGGTCACTTGTCTCCTGCACTTGGAAGTACACTTCTACCCTAGAAATCCAACCTGCACGGTCTTCTCCATTGAACATGGGTAACTCCACCTTCTTAACTGATTGACGAAATTCGTCAAGCGCATCACCATGTAATTTTCGAAATCCTGATCCATTACTCCCTTGAGTTTTCTCCGATGCCTTATCACGGCTCCTTCTGATTTCCAGAGCGCTCTCCATCCTTCTCCCAGGGATTTTTCTGGTGTTCTGCACCTTGTGACAAAATGTCCAGAATTTGCGATTGTGTCTCTGCATTTTCTCTTCTCATCAATTACATGGTCTTCTGTTGCTCATGGGTTTGTAACCTCATTACCTCTATGGATGTCCGCATCCCAACAAGCTCCTTCTCTAGTATCTCAAGTCTTGAATCCATCATCGTTTTGTCTTCCTCTGATTTAGCTGGTCTCGATCTCAATGTCACTACAATCGCTCCCTTCTTCTTAGTTGTCATTCACGGCTCACCCAAACAGATCGGCATAAACAATCCAATAGGTCGGACCAAATTGTTGTATACCAAAAAAACAAACACACAATCAAAGAAAACAATCACCAAAAAGATAGATGAAATAGGGAACTTCTTGGAATTAAAGGATGCAAAACAGAAAAATAATGCAATAAGAGGATATTCCCCCTTATGCCCCAGAGCTAGGCTCCTTTACAGAGAGCAAACGCATCTCCATACCAATAAATATTCCACCAACAACAAAACCGTCCCCCAAAACTAGACTCATATTGCCTTATAGTCTCTCTCTCCGTAACAAACTATGCCATCTCACTCATGCCCCTCCTTTTCCTAATTCCTTCTTTTTTTTTCTGACATAAACGATCCATTCTTTGGGCTAATTTTGTGCTTCTTGGATCAAGTGCTCCTGTGGCCCATTATTTGTTTCTCGGTTCCCATCAGCACACCAAAAACATCAGGAGTGCTATGTGTCCTTGCTTTCATCTGCTCTAGTTTAGCTTTCTTCAATTCTTCTTTGAGCTTACCAGCTGAAATAGAAATGGACTCGATCTCACGAACTTCATCAAAACCTATCATTAAGTCACTTTCCTTGGTATGTTTCTCATCAACAGTAAGCAAATACTAGTAGTCATCATCCGTTTGGTTGCCACAGGTTAGATTTAAATGTTCAATTTCATTCTTCATAACCTAGATTGCATCGCTGGTGTTGTACTCAACACATTTCTTTATGTTCGTTGGAGCATCACTAACAAGTGACTTAGGAATCAAGGCAACAACATCTTCATCAGCCACCACATGAGCCAAAGTTGCAGACGCTTGGTAAGTAATCCCCACAAGAGCATCTTCAAATGTATCCGAAGGCAAAATGTTTGCAATGATTTTCTCATGTACAAGCAACACTTCGAATCCTTGATCTTTAGATTTATCACACAAGTCTTCTACTTGGTGTGAGATGTTACCCAATTCTTGAGAAACATCAACATCATGAAACTTGACAAATCCAATGTCTTCAGTGTCAATCAAACTCATCTTGGACAAGCCACTCTCCAACAATGTAACCAACCTTGTGATATATATTCTCTGCGATGAAATACCACTTGGGTTCTCAATCTTGGTGGTGCTAACCAAACTATTAGTAGCTCTTCTCCCACCAACGAAAGTTGCAACATCAACCCTGATTGGATTCACAATTTCATCCAATACATCAACTTGATGGAGAGCAATGAGTGTGTCAGCCATGTCAACATTGGTGATGTTGGTGGGAATCTTGTTCTTCTTGCATTGCATAGGGCCTGCAGCTTTGCAAAGAAATACTCCCTCAGTGGAGTTGGATTTACTTGTGACACAAATATCTTGAATGAAATTTTTTCCACTCCCAGTTCGTGTTATTGCTGCCAAACTCTCAAATAACATGCTTCTCCTATTGCCTCCAACTATCCTTGGTTGAGTTGTTGCAAGATCTTCCCAAGAAAGGTTATTGGATTTTTGTTTCCAGATTTTGAACCACTGGCCTATATTTCCTTCCATGCTAATGATGGTTGGGTGCAACTTCTCTTTCAGAGCAATTTTCTGAATTTTGGAAAAAATTCCAGCCCTTGTTGTCCACCTCATTGGATCGTTCCCTTCAAAGGTGGGTAATTCCACCCTTTTCATTCAATGCCTTTATGCTTCTTCCTCTTCTTCCTCTGAATCATCACTTTGTTCCTCTCTTTCTCCCCTCCTTCCTCCATTGATAGAGTTCTCACTCTTTTTAGAACTTCTTTCACATTTCTTGGAAATTCCTTGCAATTCTTTGATTTCTTGCAAGCTATCTTTCAATTCTGCAGTCACGTTTCTTGTTCACTGGCCCAGTTCTCCACAGCACTGCTTTGACTTTCTATGAATCCTCCTCGACGTATTCGGCAGGTCGGACCAATTTGTTAAGAACCCAGAGATAGTAAAAGACAGAACAAGACTAAAAGAAACAAAGATAAAACCTTGCACTGTTTTGTTCACCTTAACACAGTACAGCCAAAGCTTCCAAAGGAAAACTGCTTTCCTTTCTCATAGGCCCTGTCACAAACATCAACTCTAAAAACTCCCCCCTCAACATCCCACAAGATTAGAATATGTACACTTTCCTGGAAAGTCTTCCCCCTATAACAACTAACAATTTTACTATATTTATCTTTAAATTTCTTCCTAACCCTCTCATTACTTCCATGCCTAAAAAAACCACTTCAAACTAATTCAATGTATACCTACTCTAACTTGAGGAGGATTGTTGGAAAGTATTTCCGATTTTGGGAAAATAAAAGATTTTCTATTTACTGGCTGTATTTATTTTTGTAAATAATTAGGCATTGACTTGTATTGTTTCCCAATTCCCTAGTTTCCTTATTTTCCTAGTTTCCTAATACTAGAGATAGTGAATTATGTGTATACATTCATCACGCTAAGAATTTCCTCAAGCAATCAAGAAATCCTTGGTCAATAATCCCAATTGGCAGAACAGAAAATCTTAATTAAAAAAATTTACAATTAATAGTGGATAGTTTGAGGTAAATAAAAAGGAAATACCACATACTTCACTATCCATCATATCTGAGGCACCCCAAGGATTCGCCAACTGAAATTGAACAAGATTCTCGCACACCACACCGGTGTTCTTATTCACAACAATAGACTTATGGAGATGCTTCTTGCATTACAAATGATGTTCAGTTTCAATACAACTCAAATGTGATCACCACCATCCCAAGTAGCACAGCTATAAACCTCATCTGCCAAACAACCTAACTGGATAGTGCTGTTTTTGCTAATGATGACTCCCTTTGTTTGCTTAGGAACGAGGAAGGTACTCCCTGAAATAAAAAATAGGAATCAATTTTTATTGCTAGAAAATTTCCCCACAGAGATCTATAATACAATTACAAAAAATAATAAATAATCTGCCTCCACAAAGATGAGCACTATCATAGAAATCTTTTAATGAAAACATCTAATTGATCTGATCTGTGTGGGATAATGAATACAATTATTGAAGGTTCTTCAGCCAAGTTTTGAGAATCAAGATGATCGCAATTACCTTCGGCAAAATGAACACCAAACTCGGCAAAATGAACACCAAAAACCACAGAAAAATTACCATCTAAAGCCGATCTTCATGAATTCTTCCTATCAATGACATTGAAAATCAATCCCCAAATTTATACTTTCATATAATAAGTCAATTTGAAAATCTATCGTCGTCAAAATTGGTCAAACCTTAGGTAGGCATTGGATCGAATGCGACATTCGGTGTTTTTCACGTTTAAAAGCAATTCAATGTCTTCGCACAAATCAAAATCCCTAAAAGTAGTTTAACTTTCTGCATTCCCAGAAAACAAGTTGTGATTTGAATATACAATAGAGATGGTACTTACCTCAACTACAATTGCAAGTGATACTCAACAAAGGAGAGGACCGAATGTTGTCTTTGAAGAGAACTTATCGTTCCCTTACCCTCATGGGTTTTATAAGTAAAGTTTCAAATCCCACACCCGCAATTGTCGCCACTTGTTCAATATGCACATAATATGGCATGAGCAACATGTGTCACACGCATTGCGCGATCTGAACTTTTCTTCCATTTCAAACTCGAAAGGCTGAAAAGAAGGGAAACGACAATCTAGTAATTGAAATAATAACAAACCATGACAGTTACCAATAACAACAAAGATATCCTAGGAGCCAGCAATGTATTCAATTAAAAGATATCAGCACACACTACATGATTTGCAAATAACCAATATAGAGTTGAAATCCTCATCATGGGTGTTGTAAATAAATACATACATAAATAACTCAAACCATATACAACTTCAAATATCAAATATGCTTTCAAGGAATTTAAAAATCAAGTCTCTTTGTGTTATGCTTATTTAAAAATAATTGTCTTTGAAATTAGTCTTAAGACCTAACTTAAATCCAAAACTGGATTGTAAGATGAAGATTGTTTAAGCATTAAGCCATATATCTCTAGTCGGTGTGAAACTAAACCACACCCTTGAGGTTGCAACTAAGGTAGGGTAAGGGTGACAACAATTGAGGTGGTTTTCAAACAAATGAATTCAAAATCATATCAACTTCAACATAGCAAGATGAGGTGCTATTTAAAAATGATAGCACCCAATAATGTAAAATTCCTTGCTTCATGGTTGAGAAGTGGATATTGCATTCTCCATGCAAGAATTCCAAGGTTAATCTTTGTAAAAGGAAGTATACTGCTGGTGAATGGACCACTACTGTACTAAGGTAGCCCATATGTTTATTGAAAAAATTCAACCAACTACAATATAGTTTACATTTATGGCACAATATTGTCTTGTTCTGCACTTTTACCTACACATAAGATAGTAGGAAAGTGTCAATGAACTAATAAAACTAGACACCACCAAAAGGGAAAACAAACATAAAAAGTTAGAAAATGTTCTTCGATATAAACTGATTGTTTTAAATTTAAAGGGCGCCAATGAAATTTTTATTACCATATTCACAAATCTAACAACTCTCCAACTAGCAAAATCTATTACAAAATACAACATTAAATATGGCTTGACAAGTCAAAAAAAAAAACTCTGCATAATTGACTCCTATGATTATCCCATGACTTTAACTTCTCATATCAAAACTAGTTAGAATCACTTATTTCAGTTATTTTCAGTTTACTATATGCTTAAGGTAGAAGAGCATTCAGTATTTACTTGCTTTATGGACTCTTTAGCCCTCTTTAAATTCGTTGAAACATTAAAAACACACAACAATCACCATGTGGTCAATCATATGGAACAGGTGATGCCATTGTACTCTGTCAAAAACTGAAAATCCATTTAGATAAAAATAAATTGATCTTCATCTACTTCTTTTAATCAGAACATGCTTCTTTTGATTCACTTTTCTTACTCTGAGCCTTCAAAATATATAAAAAAAAGTATTAATTTCAGCAACTAATGTCAATCAGGTGGTCGTAACCCATAAGTTACAATCATGCAATCATGCAAACCATAAATGTGGTGCAGCATATGTACTATTGGATTCTAAAGTTCAAGATTGAGTAGCAAAGTGCCACTGAAGGAAACCTTGTCCAAACTAGATCATTACCAGGGAAGGGCAGTAAGGGAGAAGATCGAGGAGAAGCAAAAGTTCTACAACAGGACAAACAAATTGATGAATAAACCATATATGCAGAAGCTAAACCTTTACAATACAATGATAAGGACGAGCAGAAGAAACTTCCAAAATTTTCATACTTGCTTCTTTTTTTCTTCACAACCATATGATCATTAAAGACCAAATTCAACAATGCCATTGTAACATGTCAGGTATGCAACCCAAGCCGTATATACCCAAAATATATTAAGACTTGTTATTATAAACAAGAGAAAGGAAATGAAACAGCAGAAACAACAGACCTTCCACAAAATTTTCTTTTTCTGAAAGAAAATAAAATCAATAATTAACATGAAAAACATAACCTTTATGTTCATTAGATACCCACGTTCCCAATCAGACAACGAGACCATAGATTCACACACGCACAAAAAGACCAAAGAGAAAACACTTAATCACATACTATATCCGAAACCGCCAGGCTAATTATAATATAAAATAGAATATTAATAGTGAGTAAAAGCAGGAGGGGAAAAAAAATACATGCCTGAGAAGTGTGGTGAGTAATATTATGATAGAGGATCCTTAAAGTTTTGAACTTTGGCCTCCCCAATAATGGCAATGATGCCAAAGCATGAACACAGGAAGCGATACCCATGGCAAGGGAATGGAAGGAAGGGTTACAGACTCTAACAACTCTCATGATCCACACCACTCTCTGTGTGTTATGCATAATGGGCAATAATCTTTTGGTATTATTCCTCTTTTTTCTGCTATTGCCAAACTCAATTTCATTACTTTAATGCATTTACATCTCGAAGCATACACAGGCACCGCTTCTTTTATTTCCCAGTATCGCCAGATTGCCTGTTTTTGAGTGCTAAAACCATTATTATGTCAGTTTAAGATTACCTATAGCTTTCTTTTTCTCAATTCAGTGATTATACAAAATTGAACTAAAATTCAATTAAATTAATATTTATGTACATTTTACAGCAATTTATAATTTTAGCATTTTTTTTTTCAATTAAACTTAGCTGGGGTATTTTGTTTTTATCGAAAATTTAATTTAATCTTTCATGTTTCTAAATTAAGCCAAAATGGCAACCCTTAAGTTTAGAATTTCGTTAAGAAAAAAGTTGTAATTAAAAATCATCACAATATTTTATTTCATAATTTAATGGTGCACAAATAATAATCAATGTACTAAGTTGAAGTTCTAATGTAGACTTAGTTTCATCGTTTATGAGATTTATGATTATTTCTTATCGTATGCAATATTTTTTTAATAACTAATAAATATATATTAGAGATGATAGGTGAACTTGTTAAACTTTATTGTTTATAATAAAGTAATAAGTTATTTGAATTTGTGAGATAATACGTGAGTATATATGGTATGCGAAATAAAAGAAGAAAAAAAACTTCAGTAATATGCAATAGATGTAAAAAATAATCAATATTCAAGAATAGTTAAAATTCTATAAGCAATTAGTAGAGGATGTAAGAGCTTTCAATAACATAAAAAAAAAAGTCTATTATGGTGTTATTTATTAATCAAGGGAATTAGAGGTTTTCATGACTCTTAGATTTTTTTATTTTTTATTTTTTTTAATCTAAAGTTTATTGACCACCTCAAAGCCTCTCACAAATTTATTGACAAGACTAAAGAGTTAAGATAATCTCATCCATTATTATAATTATACCGGAACACCTTTTACTTCTAAATTCATTTACTTTCACCTTTAAATCTTTTAAAAAGAACAACACAAATTTCACCATCTAATCTACTTAAATTCATCCTTTTTTTTTTCTAAATCAATATTCACAAGTGAACACACCCTTAGACATTGTTAAGTATAATGGTAACACAAGTTATTCAACTTAATTTAGATAATACATTGAACTTCTGTTGTAAAAAGGTTTAAGTGCTATTACATTGTGTTCGTATGTACAGAGTTATTATGCAATGAGGGATTTCATGTGTTCCTTGTAGGGTGATAGAGGGAAACTACGAGAGAAGATTAGTATAAGATTCTTACGAATTGTCATTACGCTATATGATGAGATTAGATGGTGATTTAATGAAAATTACTATTAAAAAAATTTCATGTAAATAATTTTTCCTACATAAGCATTTAATATTTAAATGTTAAATTTATTTTCATGCCAAATATATTGTATTATTTTTTTTACAAATATTTTTTTTATAATTTCAATCATTCAAAAAAATTTGTAAAAATAATTCTAAATTATTTATATATCATTTTATATTACTTTTAACATCATGATATCCTGGTAATCTAACTCTTTTATCTATTAAAAATAAAAAAATTTATTATGTTAAATCAATCAATTCATTCAAAAATTTTCATAAACTTTACTCCTAATTCTTTTCAAAATCACTTCAAAATCCTTTAATAAAACAATATTTACTTTACCGTCTAATCCTTCTAATCTCTTTTTCTCCCTCCCTAAAAAATAATCTATAAAAAAAAAGCATAGTCTTAATGTTCTATTTTAATATTTATTTATTTTTTACCGATAAAAAAAACTTGGCTATAAAGATTTTCGATTAGAAGTCTGGTGATTCAAATCTTAATAACTTTTACATATGTGAAACTCGAAGGCTTGTGTTTGACCAACTTGTTAGGTTAAAAATAGCCTTTAAATTGAATAATTTATACTTGATATCAATAAAATTTAGAGTAATGCTTGATATCAATAAAAATTAGTCCTATATTAAAGTTTTCTTTTTCTAATTAGCTCAACACAATACTTAAACTAAATACCTAAACTCGATGCTAACATTTTTGTAATAAATATTTTAGTGTTATATTTGAGTTCATGCTTAAATGGTGTGTAATTTATGGTCGTATCCTGGTTAAAAACATAAGATTAACTATTATATTATATAGTACTAGATAAGCACCAAAATCGTTTCTCAATGATTACTAGAAAAATTAATAAAAATAAACTGTAGAATTAAGAGACTTTCAAAATTAAAATGAATAAAACAAAATCTAAAACATACATAATTAATTAGATAATAACTAAACACAATTCAACAATTAAGAGAAATTTAATAATTCGATTACATGTTGAATATAAATTTAATGATATTCTAATTCCATGATTAAAAATTGAATTACAACGAAAACTTAATTCAAATAAAATGATAAAAAAGTTTCATGTATTTGATTAACATAAAATCAATTAAAATTAAAAACTTTTAAAACTTAATCAAAGTGTATTAATTTTTTATACCACGTAGTTAATCTTAGTTTTCTAAATTTGGCCATACACTTAATTGAATAATGACAAATACATTTATTTTCAATTAAAATTAGAATAAATACTTTCCATTCATAAAATTAAATAGATTGAAGAGAAAGAAAACCTAAATTGAAAAAAAAAATGGTTACTTGATTTTTAAGAATATGACATTATTCGATCCTTGAATAAGATAAAGAAAAGTATTCTTATATTGGTGTGAAAGAGCTGGGAAATTTAGATATGAAGAAATGGGAAAAAAATTAACAAAAAATACATATGTTCTTCAAAAAACAACTTCTTTTTCATATTTTTCATTCAATTAAATATTTTAAGAAAAGATAAGAATCACATTACACTTAAATTTGGAATATGAAAATATATCCTAATTAATTTAAAAAAAAAAATTGTCATGGACCAATACTTGCATCATTTCTTCGTCAATTTTTCCGAGGTCATCATGACATACCAATGAACATTCTTCAATTTATGGTTTCAAAAAACTTATGTATTTTGTAAAACTAATGGAGAAGAAGGATTGATTAATCTTCGGTTATTATCACTGTTATGAGAATTCTTTAATGTGCTATTTCGTTTCAAACTTTAAACATTGACTCTCTAAACTTTGATGGTATAGTATACGGTAGAAGAAAATAAATTTGATGATCCAAAGTACATAGCACATGTGAAACTTATAGAGTTTTCTGCCCATTACAGGATTTGATGACCCAAAGCACAAAGCACGTGTGAAACTTATAGAGTTCTTTGCCCATCACATGGTAGTTGTCATAATAAATTGTTGCTAATTCTATGGAATGACAATATACAAAATTATGCAACAATTATAAATTGATTGATAAATAATGAACCACATATATAGCAATAATTGATCATGTGAATATCTCATATTATTTCACATATCACATATTTGAAAAATTTCAAACGTTTTCCCACTTGTCCATTAATGCCATTGTCAAATCAGTACAAGAAACTAAATACAAGGATCATGGTGACAGGTCCTCCAAAAGTGAGTATTATCTCCCATGTATCGCAATATATCAAGTATCCCATCAAAGACTCTTAACTATAATGAATAAACCATACGTTTATTCGGGATCAAACAAAATTTCTCAAAATAAACAAATATGTGAACAACAAAATGAGAAAAACTGAATAAGAGTTTTATCAAAGTAAAAAATAATTATTATTAGAACATGGAACCAATTCCCATTTGCATTAAATGATCCTTACAATTCTTTAATGGTGCCTTTAGTCAAAGGATCAACAATCATCAACTCAGTGCTAATGTGCTCAATGACCACTTAACACGTTTGCTAATGGCTAGATATTTAATGTCAATGTGCTTAATTTGACTTTCACTTCTATTATTCTTAGCCATAAATAACACTACAAAGTTATCATATTCTATCTATTATTCTTAATGTTGCTTTACTACTTTGATGATAAATCTGTTGTTCAATTGGTTCCTTAACAACTTGATTTGTCTCTAACAATTTGTAGAACTTGGATAACTAGTTTCCTAATACGCTCTTGAACCAAAGGAGCACAAATGACTACCGGTCTATTGTTTGATTTAGAGGGTTGAACTTCATTATGATTATTTTGAATTAAATCACTCCCACTAATCAAGTCATTTACACAAAACTTTGCATTATTTGATTCATCATTTATTAATTGCTTGATTCCTTAATGGAGATATGTTTTAATCTCTGGTGCCATAACATAGAGAAATTCTCATTCACAACATATTGTTTAATCCAATAGAAACATGCATTGAACTATAAGGAGTGTATTTGTAATTTAATGGAGTAAAGACCATCACATAGTTCATAAAAACCAACAACTTTCGATTTGTTCAACAAAGTAAAACCATACTTCATAAAATTAAAAGAAACACTCAAAGGTGAAAATTGCAAAATGGAAATTAAGTTTTTTTATCAAAACTAGGAACATAAAATAAAATCACGGCTAAAAATCAAATTGCATGTCCCAATGACCTCCATATGTGAACTCTCTCGCTTCCTGAATAAATGCAATGTTCACTTCCCATTAGTCTCATTAGGTTTTGTATACCCTATATGATATTACAAACATGGATTGTAGTTCCAGAATCAATCCACCATGTGTGATGATTAATACTAGTCATATTAGATTCATAACAAACAAAAGCAAAATAATTATCTTTCTTCACTAGCCAATTCTTAAACTTTGTGCAATCCTTTTTCGTGTCCCTTTTTTAACAAAAGAAACACTTGGACTTCTTCTTTATAACTTGCTTAGCAGACATTTTTCCCTTATAATTAACTTAAATATTCTTATTCTTAAGAGAAGTAGTCAAGTTCACCATTTGACCTTTCTCCATTAACAACCTTTCCTTTTCTTGGACACACATGGTCACTAATTCATTAATAGACCACTTATCCTCATGTGTGTTATAAGCAATTTTAAAAAGAGCATATTGATGAGGCAAAATATACAAAAATAATGTAGGGAATCAAACATGGCAACCTATAAGGCCTTTAATTGAACCTCAATGTCCCTTATGTTCATGATTGATCACGCATTCCATTCCCTTAGTCCATATGATCTTAAAGGATGAAAAATACATGATAATAATGTTGGTAAGAGATTTATCAAATGTGGTGAATTATTCATCAATACCCTTTAACAAATCTCTCACATTGTCATACTGATAAATAGAACCTCGAATATTAATAGAAAAGATGGTATTTATGAATGTCACAAAGAGACAATTTAACCTCTCCCACTTTTCATAAAGATCAACAACATCTGGAGTGCTGGTCTTAGTAATAAATATCCATCTAACCTAAATGGAGAAGAACTTTCTCCTTCCAAATTTTATAATTATCCCCTTTTTAGTTTGGAAATACCATAATGGATATCAAAAATATTTACATATTGAGAAATTACAAATTTTTTTTAAAGATACATGCTCATTATTATAATTTGGCCATAACAAAATAATGTTTTGCCAATGGAAACCTGTCTTATTGAATGAATCTAGTGACATAAAACTTTACTGTGGGCCAAAATCATACTCAAGTCGACCCAAATAACCAAATGATAAAACTATTATGTTTTACCAATGCAAACATGTCTTAATATGAATGAATCTAGTGACATAAGATTTGCTTGTAAGCTAAAGTCTTACTCAATTAGACTAACATTACTAAATGATAAAACTATTATACTATTGTTGTTTACCGATATAAACATGTGTCTTAATGAATGAATATAGTGACATAAAACTTGTATGTGAGCTAAAGTCATACTCAATTGACTCACATCACCAAATGATAGAACTATTAACTATTATGTTTTACCGATGTAATCACGTGTCTTAATGAATGAATCTAGTGACATAAAACTTACCTGTGGACTAAAATCTTACTCAATTAGACTTACATCACCAAATGATAAAACTAACTATTATGTTTGACCAATGTAAACACATTTTAATGAATGAATTTAGTGACATAAAACTTGCCTATAGGCTAAAGTCTTACTAATTAGACTCATCTAACCAAATGATAAAACTATTAGACTATGTTCCTTCCCTCAATTCCCGTGGGAAAAGTTGAGCAACATAATTCAATATTCCATCCTAACTAATCTACATATGTAAGAAAATTTCCGAGGATAAAAATTCATCACATCACATATAATTAATTACAATTAATGTTTATTACGTAATTATAAATATTAATCCATAAGAGATGTTACAACCACTCTCTAATTCATTCAAATATATCCACCATTCAAACATTTAAAATAAATATTTGCATCAACAATATTTTTAATGCAACTAAAATAAATAATAATATTCATGTATACAAATTAATCATACAACATATAATTTATATTAACATATATTACATACACAACATATATAATGCACAAAACTTTATAGTACGTACAAAAACAAACATATATAACGTACAAAACTGTATAGTATAGTATAATATATATATATATATATATATATATATATATATATATAAAGCTATATACTTCCATTATTTTAACCAAATAAAAGGTGCATTTTTAATTCATTTTCAACCTCAAAATAATCCGTACACCCATTGTTCAAAGATGGTGTTAATTGCCATAAGCAAGTGACAACGTTTTGCATTACATGAGTACACAAAACAAATCTCGAATACCTATAACAATTCCTACAAAGCCTTGAAGGTTCACAATGCGGATGCTTTGAGATCTTTTGTACCTATAACCTCAAAGCTCAATAGTGGGTTAGCGTCACCTCATCAAAGTGACACCTCCAACGCCAATAATATTAGGTTTGATATCAAACACAGAAAAACATAAATAATGAATCCAAAAGGATAACCACGACATATTCAAAAACAAGGCAAAGGTAATTAACCTTACTTTGATACCAAATGTAAAACTAATGCGAAAAAAGGATTAAGGAACAACCTTCGGCCATTGTCACTGTCATGAGAATCCTTTAATGTGCTCTTTCGTTTCAAACCTTCACACTCTGCACTTTGATGGTATAATATATTGTAGAAGATAACAAATTTGATGACCCAAAGCACTTGTGAAACTTATAGGGTTCTTTGTTCATCACAAAGTAGTTGTCATAATAAATTGTTGTCAATTATATAAGATTATAGTATAAAAAATTATGCAACTATTATAAATTGATTGACAAATGAACTACATCTATGAGAATAATTAACTATGTGAATATCTCATATATCTCACATATCACATATTTGGAAAAATTTTAATATATTTGACATGCTTTTTTTGTTTTGTTATTGGTATTATAGGTTCAAATAATGACATTAATGTCTTAAATAATGCTTTGAATCCTATTGGGCAATACATTGTGAATAGAACCTAATATACTATGGGATGTTATTATCCAAATGTAGAGTGATTTGTATTTATCAAGTTCATCCCTGTGTATATCATAAGTAGAAAAAAAGAAGAGGTGAAGTGTAAATAAAAAATATATAAATGTGTGAGTGTTTATAAGAACTATTCATTGAAAAAATATATATTTAATATGAATTGCTTAAAATTCAGGTAACTTAACAAGTTTTCTTTAAAATGAAATAAGAAAACTTGTATTGCTTGTAATTAAGAATCAATAAAATGAATTTGAATAAGATTCATGTAACAATCCAAATTTTCAGAGAAAAAGTAAGCTCTTAAGTTATTACTTCATGATAAATGAAGTTAACAACACACACAAATATATTTACAATTTATAAAAAAATATTAATTCAAAAGGACATTCAGATGTAATCACAATGTATTTCAGAATAAATTGACAATAATTAATACAATAATCCAAAAGATAATATACATCATCACCTAGACTAACTACTACGTTTAGGCCTCCAACAACCTTTTCCGGCTCCTGTGCTACTACCATTATTTGTTTCTATCTCTACTCACATATTAATATATAATTATCGTAAAAAGAGAAAACCAAACAAACACAAAAAGAGAAATGGAAGGATAACCTATGTAAAAACAATAACAACTTATCATAAATATTATAAAAATAAATTTCGACGACATAAGAATAATTTCAATGACATGACTTAGATTTGAGCCAATCGAGTGCTTTAATGGGGTTGTCGTAGGCAGTGGGCAGTCATTGTTCGAAGCAAGACTGCATTTCAAGGAAATGATGAGGAAATTGGTGTCTTGGGTGAGAATGATAATGGGGAATGTGGCATCGGGACTTGGATGGGGTGTGGGTTTGCATGCAAGTAAATAATGGTGTCATTAGAGTTATAGGAGATTTTGAGATGAAACAATTAGGGGTAACAAAATGGGTCAGTTTGACCTGTTTTAGCCCACCTTATCCTTGGTTGCCAAAAACAAGTTGGATTTGATTGGCCCATCATTGTAAAATGGGTTAGGAATTACAACCTGCCCCACCACATGGCGGGCCTACAGGCTAGCTTGCCACTTTTTTTTTATTTAAAAAATTTGTTTGTATATATACTTATAAATGAACATTTATTCATATTTAATCATATAAATATTTTCTATGCTTTTATTGATTAATTAATATTTTTAATTAGAAAAATTAAAATAATCATTATATTTATTTGTTAAATTATTCTATTATAACTAATAATTGCAACTTAGTTTGAAATTGTTAATAATTTAAATAATAATAGTATTATATATTTACATTTTTACAAAAATATAATAAAAAAAAATAATTTTAACTATTTTTAATTTAAAAATAAGGGTCAACCTGTCAGTTTGGTGAGTTATACGAACCAGACCCAAACGGGTTAGTGGGTTGAGAATGTCAACCCGATTTGTCCCATTTTGACTCATTGGTCCGTTGGACCAACTCACTTTGCTACTCATAGAAACACTAGAGAAAAAGTGGTTGGGATGTGAGACTAGAAATTAGTGCTTTAGGGTTTGTTCATTTGAACAGATGGTAAGAATGCAACGATTTGCAAAGATGGATTTTAAAAAAATGTCATGTTCGCATTACATGATTTTAAAGGAAAAGCTACGACGGATTTGCAAGTTACTTATGAAATTTCATTCACTCTGATTTGCAAAGATTTGAAATGATTTATAAGCATTTTACTTATATACCCTTCTTATATTATATATATAATAAATTAATAATAATAAGTAATATATATATATATATATATATATAATACTTAATAATATACTTAATAATAATTAGTAATCTATTAATTATTAAAAATATATATTATGATTAATAATATATTTATTGATATATATATATATAATTTTTTTATTACTATGTATAATATTTATAAATAATAAAAATAGGTATAATAATTATTAAAAGTAATAAAAATTTTGTTAAAATTAATATTTTTATTTTATTCAATAATTGTTTATTTTTATTTTTGTCAATGATGTTTTAATATATGTATTAAATTATAATATATATATATATAATAATTAATAATAATTAAAATATTGTTAAAAATGAATAATATATATAATAATTATTATTTTTATGTATAAATATTGTTAAATATTAATATTTTTAATTCATTTAATAATTATTTAATTTCATTTTTATTAGTAAGGGTAATTTAATAATCTTTAAACTTTATCTGTTAAAATATTTTTTTAATCTATCACATCACTCAAATCATTCATTAACTTTCACAAAATTTATCTCAAAATTCACTCACTTTACTCTCTAAATCCACTCAAAAAAACACACATATTATTTCACTTATATCTATTCAAATTCATCCTTATACTCTCCCCAATTCAATTTTTGGATGTGAACACACCCTTAGAGTTCCTTATTGAAATGAAGATGTGACTAGAAGGTAAGTTTGGATAATAAAGAGTATATTTTTTAAGACAAATATAGACGGAATGTGAATTAGTAAGAAACATACGTACAAATAACAATTTCTTAAGTTCAAACTTGAGCTTATAATGTTCATAAACATTAGTTTAGGTTGGGCTTTGTTATTCTCACCCATTTTTGTTACGTTCACTCTCAACATTTTCAACTTTTTTTTTTACAAAAACAGTGCCCATAACAAAATACATTTACACTAACTAGATTTATCGAAATAATTATGAAAATTTCCGTAAATTGTAAAGTTTGCACCTTTAAAAAAGAATTTATGCTGCATCTTAAAAAAAAATCTTATCGAGGTAAACAATAATTTTTTCATTAACATCCACATAAAAAATGTCAATTTGCGTGATGAAAAAAAATATTCTTTTGTGTGTAGTCACATGTTTCCTAAAAATATAGAAGTTAAATAAAATATAAGGATACTAAAAGATATATTTTAATTATAGAGATAAGATGAATTTAGAATATATATATATATATATATATATATTATTTTATAAATTGATTTAATAACGTAAAATTTATTTCTTAACGGAAAAATATTGTCGATTTAATAAGATTGAATTAATTTAAAGTCTATTTCTTAATGAAAAAATAGTATGAATTTTACAAAATTTAATTATGTGACTAATTTGTGTTAATTTCTTTTATAAAGAAAAACTTAACAGCAGTAAATAAAAGAATAATATTTTATAATAAAGAATGACAATACTTTGAAAACGTTTTTTTTTTCATGTCTTTTGGGTAAAATAATTTAAGAGCTTTAACCAATAATAAAAGATCCTGTGTTTTTGTTCAAAATTGTATAACATGCCTTAGATTTGGGTTTTAAAAATGAAATTAGACTAAATATAATTCAGGACTGACTCATCCACAAATATGTATAAATTTGTAAAATCAAATAAAATGTTTACTTCTCGTATTATTATCATATTTTTCATTTTATTATCCATATTTTTTCTTTAATTAATACTATTACACAATAGTGATTTTATGTTTTCCTTGATAATAAATAAGAGTATCCCTGTATAAAAAAACATCATAACTAACTTATAACCAGTTTTTTATGTTTCTTTTTTTAATTTTCAATATAAAATGCTACTCTCCATGACATGAATGACATGAAATCCTTCTTTCTCTCAGTATAACATTAGTCCCCTTTTTGTGTGTGTACATAGTTTCCTTCTAACATATTTATTAACACTATTATTTTATAAAATTATGCAAATGAAATGTATTCTCAATATATCTTATAACTAAATTTAATAATTTCCACTAAATATAAAGCTGTTTATTATTAAATATAACTAATTGTATACACTATACTGTTTTAGTGCTGACAAAAAAAAAACACTATATTGTTTTCAAATATTATAATCCAAATTAATATAACAATAATAATAAGATTATTATATCATTATTATTTTTGCTTAAATAATGTGTTGTAGCTCATAAAAATAAACTTTTGAATGACCTAATTTTTTTTTTAATAATAAAGGTTAAGAGGGTATTTGTTTAGCTTATGTTGTAAATAGGTTAAGAGGGTATTTGTTTAGCATATGTTAAGAGGGTATTTGTTTAGCTTAAGTTGTGAATGACCCAACTTAGATCTAATTTATTTCATTCTTAATCAAAATTATTAGTACTATTTTGATTGCTCTTTTAATTTTCTATGTTTATACTGATGAGTTTACCAGAATCTCCTTTATTGCAAATTTGGTTAGAATTAGCTAGTTTTACAGAAAGCAATCACTAATGTTCAAATAGTTTCCTCATTAAAGTGTTAAAAACAAAAAGTCATTTCTTTAAAATAGTTAGGTTGAATCAAAATATTGGATCAAATAATCAACTAATAAGGAGCTATACTTCCAGAAAAGTTTGTAATTAGTGTATGGTTTTCTGGCCGTTCCCTTTCAGTTTCAGTAGTTGAAGCCAAACAGACGAAAACAAATGATCAAATATTCAAAAGTCGATTTTCCTTTGTAAAAAGAGAAGATTGAAGAGGACACGACTTTAGCTTTATTATTACGTTTTCTTCTCATGTGTAGAAGCCTTCCCTTTCTGCTATAAAAGATGGAGTAGTATAGTTTTCAGTTCACAGATATTCATTCATACATGTCATCACCTACATATATCGAAAAAGCAATTTTAGAATAGATCGCATTTCCAAACTTGTTTTGAAGGCCTGTCTTTTAGTTGTTGGAGGATGCCACAGTAAGAACAACAACACACAGATTTGCTGCGATTGTTTGAGATAACATGATAGAAGAAAAACAAAAACCGATGCAACAGTAAACATTAAAAAAATGATCAAGTGGGAAGTGTCATATTCTGGATGATTTAGGGTGTGCAAAAATGTGAATGCATGTTGCAAGAGTCTCAAAATGCATATGTCTGAGATGGAAGTGTCACTGTTAAGAACAGTCAATTGTTTAGAAGGGAGGAAAAGGGAAAGAGACAGGCTTCCATGCAGATGAAGATAAGAGAAAGGCAATGATTACTGATGAGTAACTGGGTATCCGAGCCCATGCAGTGACCACGACTAAACTTCATCCCACCACCCACTCACATCTCACACGCTTTTGCTTTTTAAAACCCCTTTCAACTTTTTATAACTGTCCCAATCTTGGTTCCTGTCAGATTAAATAATACTAATTAATTATCAATAGTTTTATTAATTTAAGGTTAGGGATTGTAAACTTGTAGTTATAGGTGGGTGGTGGTGTTGGGTTTGTTCAGAGGGACATGTATATGATGATGTTAAAAGTAGTGGACACTGAATTCATGGTTGTGAGATTTTTGGGCATCTATGTGAGTAACAGAAGAGAGAGATGAATGATGAGAAGATGCAGAGTGATAAAAGAAAGAGGAGAGGAATAGGTAGGAGAGGGGACCAAGGTCAGAGAGCACATAAAAGGGTGAAGCATTCGGTGTGGTGCCAAATGAGGGTTGAAGAAATCGTGCAGACCCTATAAATGTTTGTGCTCCTCTTAGCTGGCTACCCTGTACAATGCTGGGGTCCACTACTACACTGTTTAAGCTTGAGTACCTGAACACCGTAGCACAGTGTTGTAACACATTATTCATATGTACTCCCATCTTCATTGTGCAAAATATTAATCATGGCTAAATTCTTTTTTTTTCTCCTTTTTATAACTTAATTATGGTTAATCAAGTCTCATAGTTTTAAATATTTTAATTCTTTGAGTTTTAAACTTGTTTTTTTCATTATAGAATTAACTAAAAAAAGTTAATAAAATTTGATATTAGAATATATATACATGTCCACCATTGAGTTGATTTATTATATGAGATTGAAGAAAACGTTGAGAATTGTGTGGTTGAGGTGGATTAAAATGTTTATTTTTCAAATTATCAAAATAGGGTTAATTCACCGTTTAAAAAACACATACTATCAATTTTTTTTTAAATATTTACAAATTTTGTTATAAATAATAGTCTGTAAAAGTTTGCTATCTTTTTTTTAAAATATTTTGCACAAAACATTTTTAATAAAAAATATTTATAAATTTTATAATTTTATAAAAAATAAAATAAAATAATTATTTTTAAATTAAAATTAGTAAAAAATAATAATAATTTTTTTTTTGCAAAATTTTATAAAAAATTTGAAAAAAAATTTATGAAATATGAAAAATTCTAATAGTTATTGATTAATGATACTCACTGCTTCAATTGAAAGTTGAAATTCGTTTCTGAAGTCCTATACGAAGAAAGGAAGTTCAACTCAAGAGTTATAAAAAAAGGAAAGAAAAAAAAAAAAACATACAAAATAAACTAGAGGACAAGAAAAATTATTCTATTATATTATTTATAGAAAAGATATAGTAATATATGTTCCAAAATCAGGTTAAGGATAAAAGATTGCATCCAGGTTTCAGGTATTCCCTTCATAGTGTAGACTGACCTCCCTTTATGTACTGGTATAAATTTATTGGTCCATTGGCAAGATAACTTTTGCTTAATTAATGAACAAAATTGAACTGTGTTTTAATAGTACAAAAATTCTCGGCAGCAGCATGTTCATTAAATTTGAGTAGGTACAAAGCATATATTTAAAAATTGTTATCATATCTACAGAAATCTAACAGTTCTGATGCAGTAGTATTTTTGAGGAAGAGATATAAGCTTTAGCACCTCAAAGGAGATAGGAGACAAAACTAGGAGTGCAATATCTTGTATTACTCATTAATTCTTAAGATTAAATATGTTTCTGTACTTTAATTTTTTTCAGTAAAAATTAAAATTAATCTTTTAACAAAATTTATGTCTAATTTAGTTTTTTAACTTTATAAATAAGTGGATTTAGTCATTCTAATCAATATTTGTTAAATTTATTTAATGTTTTAAACGCGTTTCATTATAACAATTTGAGTTGTTTATGCCGTTTGATATATTTTTGCTTCAATGTTAGCTGAAACACGTTTGAAATGTCAAATAAACTTAACAAAATTTAATCAAAAAAATTAAACTGCATTTCTCAATACGAGAAACTAAATTTACCTTAACTTTTGAAAATAGATTGGTTCTAATTTTTACTAAAAATTAAAATTAAGAGACGAGAACATATTTAACCTTAATTTTTACTTATCTTTATAACGACTCAACTTTTTAATAAGATTGATTTTTTCAAAGAATATTTTTTAAAATAATTGATTTAATGTTTGTTATAATTTTTCGAAAGAATGAGATATTGAAAACAATCAAAATCTAATTATTATAAGACATTCTTTTAATATCTCATAAAATTTGTTATTTTTTTTAATTATAAACATTCCTGAAGTATAACTTCTGTTTTTTTTTTTCTAGTTTGTAAAAAGAATTTTACTAAATAATTTTATTCACCGATAAGATTTGTTGTTTTTTTTTTTAATTTTTAAAGAGATTGATGCATATATTCCACTTGGATTCAAATGATTAGCATAAGGATAAGCAAAATCAACCCCACACGCAGAATTTCTGCTCCAACCATACCCAAGAACACGCCTTGAACAATTCAACTAATCAATACCTTCCCATATATGCATATATCCACATTCAGAGGGAATCCATATTTTTTGAATAGAACAGAAAGATAATTTATAATATTTTTATAAAAGAAAAGTAGCATAATTTTTTATAAGATATAGAATTTCACTAGTCCCAAATGCCATACCTCTATGATCAGAAGAAAACAAACCAAAGCAAATAGAAAATACATATCCATATAAAGTTGAGGTTTGGTTGGTTCCTTCTCCACTTCCTTCCTACTCATCTCTTACCTCAGTCATTGGTGGAGTCAGTACAAAAACATCAAACCTACTTAAGTATGTGTCCTATATATACAGTCCCACCCTAACTTACAAACCTTCAAGTCCCAGAGTAGGATAACTCAGTGGGGTTTATGCACAAAAATCAAGTATGGTCCCCTTATACATGTGAACTTGTGATTACACTACCAATGTAAAACCTAACTTAGTGATACACAAAACCAAATAACTCACGAAAACTCTTCTGAACTTATGTGGTAATAGCATCATCAACGTAAGGAATACGACGAGTGAGATATGAGATGTTAGAATATTGTGATGTTGGGTTTGGACCACATGCATGAGCATGGATTAATTAATGGTAACAACACAAGAAAGTGCTCAATGAATGTACGTTTTCTGCTTGCACGCCAATAGTGCGGCGACACAGCTAGCAAAGAACACATGCATATGTACCTACTGGGTTCCCAGCATAGTTGTTGTAGCTCTCTGACTCACTTTTAATGCTATATGTATATATGTATATGTGTATATATACATACATATGGAGTGTGCTTTGTTGAGCTAATCAAGCCATTCATGAGAATAGAGAGATGGAGAGAGAGAGAAAGATAGCGTGTGTGTGTGGAAACTGGCATGTATAAAGTGTAGACAGTAAAAATGGAAAATAAAGAGAAGGAGGAAATGGAGGTTAAGTACCTGAACTTTTAGTCTTTACTCTTTTACCATGTTTCTGGTCATGTGTAGCCTACTTGTCCAGAAAAGGGAAGCTAGAGATGGTTAATTGGGTAATATGTGTGAAGAAAAAATTTTCAGCTTTTGATCATGGAACTAGATATCTGCATGTGCAGGTTAGGCCTACCTAGTCTAACAAAATTAAAAGTTTTGTGTGTGTGTTTTTTCATTTCCTCCATTTCACAAAAGCAACAATCTATGTATACATTTTTTTTTATTAATTTGATTTCCAACAATGTTTTATACCCACTTTACATTTGCTATTTTACATTTTTATATATGTTTTTCTTTCCAAATATTAAAAAAAAAAACACCTTTTTAATAACTAACACAGAAGTAGGTTATCAGAATTGAGTTAATTATATATTCAAATTTTTATTCTAATTTAAACTAGGGAAATATACAAAATATTTAATAGCTATGTGCTTTACACACTCAATCAAATAAATTTCACTACTTTGTGATGTCGTATTATTTTAATTAAATTAAAATGAAATCTTAAAAGTAATGGAGAAGTAGGATGGTGAAAAAAATTTGAAGGGATATGGTTTTGAGATTAAAGAATAAGATCAAAGTGATTACAAATAAAGGGAACTGAGGTTTAAGACGGGGAAAGATGGAAGAAAGTGACAACAAAAATATTAGTTTAGGTTTTTAAATGAAAAAAAAAATGAGGTGAAAGGGATGATGAAGAGTAAGAGATTTTTTAAATGATGGGTGAAAAGAAAAAAGATAAAATATGCCGAAAGAGTGTCTTAAAAAACATTTACCTTAGAATGAGTATAAAAAATAACACGTTGGTTAAGTTCTTTTATCAATTATAATGAAAAAAAAAAAAAATAGGAACAACAGTCCAACCTTACATTGACACCTTTTATCCATTCAAATCATGGAAAGGTTTTAGTGTTTTAACTCAGATATGAAATTGACAAGTATTTTTATTTAGTACCTGGGATATCTTTATTAAGAATTAGAAACTATTTTAATAAAATATAAAATACTAAAATCAATTTAATAAGATAATTTCTTAATAGATATTTTTCTTATATACAAAGACCAAATACCCATTAAGGAATATAGATATTTACCATTTAATTTTTGTAATATTTATTTATAGAAAAATTATTTATAATAACAATATTTTTAATATAAATATATTTTAAATTTATGTTTAATAATTTAAATTGTGATAAATTTGCTTATTAACGTGTAAATAAAGGTTAAAATTCAATTTTAAAATAAAGGTAAAGGATAAAGTGGATAATATGAACTTTTAAGAAATAAAATGCAGAAATAAATAAGTAAGAGAGTGGTTTGAAATAATCAAGAAATAATTTTGTTGGGCTAATTGTGTCCCTTACTTTTTAAGCAAATAATATTTCAAGGAAGTTGGAAAAACTCGAACCAATTTAATTATTTTACTGTTAATTTTCTTTATTAACATGAGTTTTAAGGAGTTTTTTTTTCTCTCATTCTTTCTATTTTTTTTACAGATTTAATTGTTGGGAAGTCTGGTTTAATTGGGAATGCAAACTACTAAAAAAATTTATATTTTCTGTCAATTTTGTTTTAATTTTCTTTTTAAGAAATATTTATAAATTTTTTTATGAAAAAAAGTTTGTAAAAAATTGTTGCCAATTTTTTTTTAAAATATTTTGTATAAAACACTTTTCACAACAAAATTTTGTAAGAAATATTTACAAATTTTATAATTTCATAGAAAATAATCATCAAAAAATTACCTACCAATTAAGATTCTTAGACCAGAAAAAAAATCTTTCTTTGTAAATTTTTTTAACAAATTTGTAAAAAAAATACCATGTAATATCAGAATTTTTAGTAATGACAATTTAACATACATTGACAAAATATATCTTACATTTTGAAACTTTTTTTAAAACAAAGCACACTTCACAATAAAGAGTATACAAATCCAATATATATATATATATATATATATATATATATATATATATATATATGTGTAAAAGTTGTAAATAACATCAAAATATTAAAAATTATACTTTTTTTTTATTTTTTACCGAAAAATGTTCTTTAATAATATCACAAAAAATAGGTTAAATTCCCTTTTGGTCTTGTAATATATTACATTTTGGCTTTTCAAGTCCAAAATAAGTCATCTTTATTAATTTTAGTGAATGAATTTATATTTAACTCAAATTCATAACTTTTAAAATAAAATTTACAGTCATATATATATATATATATATATATATATATATATTTATTTAACTATATAAAAAGAGTTTAATAACAAGTGGCACAACACTACTAACAATTTTCATTATAAATAGACTTTAATTATTATGATATTATTTTAGTGAATACGTTTATATTTAACTTAATTAACTTATTAGGTAAAATTTGTATATTTTTTGTATATTATTTATATTATGAAGAAATTATATCCTTAATCGACGTTGAATCTCTAACAACCACTTATTTATATATATATATATATATATATATATATATATATATATATATTTATATTATATTAATGCTCCTACATTGTACAAATACTAATCAAACTAAAATAATTAATATTTGAGTAATTGACATATGTATGTGCATGTATTACCATAGAAGACTATGAACAAGATGCAAAGTTCAATTTGTGAGAAAACTACCACAATGGACCAATCTTTTAGTGTAGATAGTGAAACCTTTAATAAGGTCTTGAAGATAGAATGGGAAACAAGCTAGTTAAATGCGACTCTCGTATTATATCTATACCTATATATAATTTATAACTTGCATTCTCTCTTCCCTTGCAATATATCCAAATTTAATTAGAAAGAAAAATACTCAAGATACTTAATCTCTTTATGTACTATGTAATTTCTAAATTCAAAACGTAAATTGCACTATAATGAGGTCTATATCAAAATATTTGATAACAAATAAGAGAATTGAACTAAATGCTTAACCACCGACAAAAATCCTACACCTTTATTTCTAAAATAAAAATTAAATGGAAAAATATTATATATATTAAAAAAATTAGGGATGTGAGCATAAAAATCACCACTAAAGACATACTATGGATGAAGACAAAGTTTGGAAATAACATGAGAAAAATCTTAAGGTGATGGTTGTGGAGAGTTAAGTGACAATCCTTAAGGTGTTGTTTGAGGTACGACAAATAACTTGGAGAGTTCTATTATGGAGTGTTATATGATGATGAACTTGGCCTTGTTTGTAATGAAACAAGAGTGACATAATGAATAAGGGTGATAAGTCGCATGAGGGTGTTATCAAGGGTAATGAGGTTTAGGTTTTACAAATTTTATAAGATTAAGGTGAAAAGTAAGATTATAAGTGAAAACGAAATTGAAGGTGGGATAAATTAAATAATGGTTACACAAAGTTTTAGGATTTAAGAGGCGACAATATTAGAGGTGAGTATATGAATGGAAGTGGGAGCAAGATTGGAGCTTAAAAACATTAATGGGATGGTGCTAAGAATGAGTTTCATAGCACTACAAAAAATTTGGATCTACAAATGGTTAAAATTCGTTGATATTCATAGCAATTTAGTAATAAATGAAAATTATTGATGACTTAAAAGCGGTCAAATTTAATCGATAAAATATTCGTAGATAAATTTTATCGATGGATAGGAAAATCTATCGACAATTACCAATGATCAAAATTTGTTGATAATCGTCAAAATTCATCGATAAATATCACAATTCGGTATTTTTCTTCCTTTTCTTATTTTTTTTCCTTCTTTTTTCTTCTTCTCCCTTCACCTCCTCCTCAGTTATCACCATCATTGTCACAATCACTACTACATTTGTCGCCTTCATCTTCTTTAGCTATTCCTCCTTCTCCTCCTCTTTCTCCTTTGTTTGCTCTTTCTCTTCCTCCGCCTTCGTCACCTTTGCCATTACCTGCTTCATCTCTTTTTCCTCATTTTGCTCCGCCTCTTTCTTCTTCTATTCTTCTTATAATTCATTTTCAATTAATTTATAACAAATATTTCATTAAAGTTGATATAAAATTTGGCATTCATTTTACTAACAAATTTACCAATGAAATTATCAACGATTTTTACAAAAATCACATTTACCAATAAATTTTTAAAAATTTGAATCACCTATGAATTTAATGACAAAGTTTAAACAAATTCAATTACCAATAGATTTACCAATGAATTTAAACAAGTTTATTACCAATGGATTTAAAAAAGAAGTTCATTAACGACGAATTTACTAACGAATTGTCAAAATACAAAGCGAAAACTTTGGTACTCATTTTATTGACAAAATTTATCGATGAAAATATTGTAATAAACATTATAAGTTATCAATGAATTTTATCAATATATTTTACCGACGAATATTTTTGTCGGTAATAAAAATTCTAATTTGCTGATGGATATTATCCATATAAATTCAAACATTCATTCTGTCAATAAATCTTGTTTATTGATAAATTATTTTCCATCAGTAAAATTTTATCAATAATTGTACATTTTCTTGTATCGTGATGAAATTTCATGGATTTGAGAAGGTTACAAACATTCATAACTTAAATAAAATTCTAACAACTTCAAATATAATTGAATAAATGACTTCTTTATTTTTTTTTTCTAGTAGTGTAATCTTAAACATATGTTATTCATAATTTCTTTTTCTATGACTATATCCATATAAAAGTTATATAAACTCAACTATATTTATTTTCTCATTACCTATAAATCCTTATTCACCAAGTAGTTCCATTTTTCTTTTTATTGAATGACAATGTTTTCACATTCGTATTTACTTATAAAAATATTTATTTGTAAGGTAAATTTTTCGGTAGACACCAATATTTTTATGTGAAAAATATTTTGTAGTAATCAATTGTTTTTATTTTAGTCTAATATTTTCTCGTATACAATATATATATATATATATATATATATATATATATATATATATATATATATATATATTGTATAAAATAAAATTCTATGTAAACTATAAAAAACTTTTAAAATGATATAAATATGTCCCTTACTCATGGGCTAATACGCGTATGTAAATTAAAATTTGAACTAATTAAGTTGGGTTGAACTAAAAATATATCATATTCAATCTTTTTGAAACAAGTCCATTTATAATTTTTAATAAATTGCATATGATTCAATTCCTTTGGACAGTGCGAAAAGTAGAAAACAACTAAGATACACAGATATATAGATGAAAATAAGAATATTTATTGTATACTATAATTATATAGAAATATTCATCTTATATAATTTTATTTTAAAACACTATTTAAAAAAACAAAGAAAAAATAACAAAAGAAACTAAATATATAAAATGCCTCACTGGTACTTTGCAATTGACACTCAATTATTATCTTTATTAATATATTGCATAACAAGTTGACAAATGAATGTAAGATTAGATAATTAAAACGTTAAAAAGGTAAAATTAGTAAAAATAATATGGAAAATAATTCAAAAAATGGCAATTTAGCTCTAAAAACTATTTTATATGTTAATTTATTTTTCTTAATAGCTTGAGTTATCTTATTCTATATACATTATAATCTGCCCGGCATAAACTAATAATTTATGTTTATATTTTTAGCAATTCATTAAAGGGCGAGTTTTTACGCTTGTAATTAGATCACAATCACCAAAGAAAATAATTAACTAGGATTTGTTTAATTAATGATTTCGATACTTTAATTTGCAAGTAACATATTGGAATAATTGAAATCAATAAACATAGTAAAGGAAACAGATAAAATTTATAAATTTTTAAGTGTTTTTTGTATTAAGATTAGAACTTAACTTTCATCTTACTTTTATATATATATATATATATGTATATATATATATATATATATGATTTTTTTAATACAAATATTTATTACACGAATTATATAGAGATGAAATTTTAATTATAATTGAAGAATAAGATAAAAATACCTATATGAAGCTTCAACAAATTAAGGATTGTCCAACTTAAATACTAATCCGGGCATAAATCTAAATGTTAACTAACAAACTACCCTATCCATATTGTTTCATTGAAAAACTTTTATATTGATTATATATCTAAACTTCACAATGGAAATAAAAGAAAAATAGAATTATTTAATAATAAAAATGAAAAATACAAAGAAATAGTTATGATTGATTATATATTAATACAAACTATCTAAAAAGTTTGAATTTGTATACGGCTCGCGGTCCATATGTATTTAAAGAAAAAATTTCCTATGTAAACAGAAAAAGAGACTGAGCTTTGAATCAACCAAGGGCATAAAACTGGAAAGGAAAATCAAGTCGTATCAACCTATACGCTAAATGCAATACTTTTTCTTTAAATATAAATTTTGGTATACCTCATATTAGGCGAGTTGTTGTTTCGTTTAAGAATTTTTTGTCCTCTCATCTGAGTGATTTTTCCTTTTTTTTTTTGTAAAATGAGTTAATAAGTGTAGTGAGATTGTGTAAGTCTCTGTTTAATAAATCTTACAAATGAAAACGAAAATTAGCCTGCATTCTAATAAATTTCTTATAATACTTCAGTTTATTCATACACAAAATCTGAAAGAATAGCCGTAAAAAAGTTGTAAAAATTAGCTACTTAAAGCATTTATAGGAGTTGAATAAAGCTACTATTGTTGTTTCTAGTGAAGCAATCACTGCAAGAATTAGTACCACACATATGTTTCTGTGACATAGGCATATAAGTTAAATAAAATGTTAAAAATCTCATTTTTGAAAGAATAATGGCTCTGCATTGTATTGTCTTTATTAGGTTGCTCGTGTTGTGCAAATTTGCAAAACCTAGCACCTCTTTCTGAACAAAGGACTATTACTACTTTCTTAAAAAATTTGGCAAACTAACACCAAACACATGTTTCTATTCTAATAAGCAGAAGGAGTAACAGAAAATAAATAAATAAATAAAATGTAAGAAATAGGTTTTATAAATTCGTTCACACAGATAACATAATAGTGAGACAATGAGAACTCTCAAATTTTCTCAAAATTAAGGTTTTTCTTTCTTCATATTTTATTTATCTTCTGTCCAATAAAAAAAAGTATGTGTTTTACTTTTTTTGTACTGTATAAATGTTTCATAAGAAATAGTATGCTCAGTAAAAGAAAATGCCAGATTTTATGAATGGGTTCAACACATACAACATGAGAGAAGTATTATTTCTCACAAAAAACATTTACACACACACACATTTTTTATTTTATTAATTTTTATATAAATGTTTCGTAAATAGCACTCCTAATTTACAAAAGAAAAAAATAGATTTTATGAATTGGTATTCAACACAAATAACCTAAAAGGACTATTTATCGCGAAGCAGTTGCTATATAAACTAGCACGAAACACCTTGTTCAAGCTCCAAGGAATATATAGTCTTCTAAAGATTATATAAAAAAAGAATTATTAATTCTTGGTAATATAATTAAACTTATCCATAAGTTTAATGACTTCCCTAACATATATAATTTTATATATTTTCATGATAAATTCTGTTTAGGTAATATGATAAAAATTAAATGTAAAATATTAACTGGTAATTGTACTATGTATATTATATATGTGTGTGTAAAATATTAGAAAATATATAAATAATAAAACCATAAAATAGTAAAAAGTTTGAAAATGATGCATTTGGAGTTTTGCATAAGTTTGAGTGTCAACATGTTAATATTACCCTATTAAAAAAATATATATATAAGAAAAAAAAAAACCTCGAAAATGTATATGAGCAGGTAGACATATATGTACTGCAACATTTCTGAAACGGAAAATGACACTCCACTACAACCTTTCCTCAGTGTCTCCTTCGAACCCTAATCTTTCTTCCATCAATAAATTAATGGTAATTTTTTTGAAAAAAAAAAATAGTACCAACTTACATTTTTCCTTTCTTTGAAGTTACATATGCGAAGCCTTCTCCTTCCTCCCTTTCCAATCCCCTCCCACCATATATAGCTCTTCCATGTGCACCCTTCGCAAAACAACAACATACTAACAAACTGAATCAACCAAGAACTGGGTTCCTTACAAAGAAATTGAGCAAAAAATAAATCGAACCAAAAGATCCATATCAGAGCTTCAGCAGCTATAATATACGAGAGTTGTACATGGTGTCCTCAAAACATAAATTACAGTACTTCTCTCTGTCATCTCTCTCCGCATATAGCTGTAAAAGAGAGAGCAAAGCACATGCACATAACTTCTCTTTTCTCTGGAGTTTGGACTTTGATCTTTCCTCGCAGGCACATCACCTGCTTCACAAGACATTAAACAAATAAACCCAATCGTTATGTTGATCTATTTCCCAAACGGAGCTCTAGATCAAGCTCCTCGTGTTGGCCGTGACGAGCGGAGGAGGTTGCGGGTTCTTGTTCCTCTTTCCCAGAATAAGAAGAGAAAAGGGTCCTCCTCCCTGTGGCAGGCTGCGCCACCGGGAAATCAAAGGAGGCATTTGAGGAAGTTGGGAGAGGGTGTGAAAGGGAAGAGGAGACAGAGAAAAGAGAGGAGGGAGAGTCGGCACATGCATTATTGAAACTAGTGGTGTGGCCAAGAGGGGAGAATGGAGCAGTGTTAGGGCTAGGGAAGGGGTACAGGAGGCACACCCCACCATTTGCGAAAGGGTCCGGAGAGTGAGGGAGGTTGAGAAAAGAGGGCGAGTGGTGTGAGCGGGAGAGAGAGGAGATGTGGTGGTGGTAGTGGTAGTGGTTGTTGACGGGTGAGGCTTGGTGGAGGCGAGCACGGTCGCGGCGGTGAACGTTCATGTGGCCACCGAGGGCTTGTGCTGAACGGAACTCCCTTCTACAGAAAGTGCAGGTGTAGGACCTTGGAGGCCAAGTGGTGCCCATGATGTTGCTGGTGTCCTCTGCGAAGGCTCTGACCTCCCAGGAGTCATCTTCTTGGTCCCTTGGATTCCACATCCAAGACGGTGATGAGGGTGAGGGAGGAGGAGAGGTGGTGGTGGAGTTAGGGTTTGGATGGTACAAATTTTGGATCTGGTCACCGAGACAAGGCCAATCCCTGTAGCCATGGTACTGAAACTGACATTTAAGATAGATAGATAGATAAGTGATGGGAGAGTTAGTCGATGTGGGAATGAACAAATTGGAGATAGCTAGCTACCAAAACTATACAAATTAGTTTAATATATGTAGTAGGGGACATCACTAGGGACCAAAATCAAGCCCTCAAAACCCCAATCGAATGTATCACCCAACATTTCGATCCTCTATACAAACATGACATCATACTTATGTTGCTTCGAACATCTTAAGTTATTAATTAATTACCGTGTCTGCTGTAGACAACATTTTCCTTTCTTTTGGCTTCTACGCCTTCAAAATGTCTGAGACGCTCCCTCAATCTCCCCGCCCCAAACAAGCACCAATCAACTACAAATGGTTATAATAAAACCTTTACACTTATGTTAGAGTTAACATGTAATCTGTTTTATGCAGATAAAAATGCTATTTCATTGCTTATAACTAATATTAACATTTTATATAATAAGTTGGGGAATTAGACTAACGAGTTTAACCGTGGGAATAAATAAAAACTTTTGTCTTTTGTGACTTTACCTTCTATGTACTTTTAATATAAATATTTTTACAACACAACATCAACGAGTAAAATAGATAGTATGTTTAATATGTCATTTTGTTTGTATATAAAGTCACAGTATTAAACAGTTATACTATCAGTCCAATTTTAAGTAAACAAATAATGCTAATGACTAACAAAAAAAATGAAATCACTGCACAAATGTATCTAAACAATAATTAATTTTAATAACAAAAAGTAATTAGTCACATTCAACTTAGATATTAATTTATAAAATAAAATTTATTAATAACTAAAATAATTTCTAAATTGATTATTATAATGAATTGATTTCTAAACTGATCACCAATTTTAGTTAACAAGACTACCAAAGAAATTAACTTCTAAATTATTCACTATTATAGATCAATTCTTTTGGTAATGACACAATGGATGATTTAAGGGACTAGGGGGACCATCCCCCGCCCCCAAAACAATTTTTGAAAATTTTTAAAATAATATATTTATATATTTAAATTTTTAAAATTTTTTAAAAAAGTTAAATTATGTGTAGTTTATATATTGAAAATTAATAAAAATTAAATTAGATATATTTTTTTTATAACAGTAAAACATAAAATAAAGTATAATAAAAAATAAAAATATTTATTAAAATATTTTTCATTTTCTTTCTTATTGTCTTTTAAATTTATCACATATTATACAACTTTCCACTCTTATTTCTTTTTGTTTATGAAAAAGAAAGTAAGTTAGACACACACTCATTATTTTTACTCTTATTTTTTCATCTGTTTTCTTTCATTTTTGAAGAAAAAATTAATTATCTTTTGTTTAACTTGATAGTAAAATATTAGTTTAATAATTATCATTATCTTTTTATTCTCATGAACCTTTGTTTTTTCATAACTGGTTTTAATTGTGGTTCAATTATCATAATTTTTTTTTAGTAATTGCATAGTTGAATTTCTATTTGATTATGATAAACTATTTTTTAACCTTAAACTTAAAAAGTAGATATATTGATGAAAAAAATAAAAGAATAGATTTATATTTTAGAAGAATAAATTCAACTTCTTTACATATTAATTAGGAAGCATGATACTAATAATCTAATTATTCAATTAAAGGAGTCAATCTAAGATTCAAAGAATAATTACAAGTGAGGAGTTTCGTATATATTTTTGGAATGAGATCTGAGAAGATGTCTTCAAATATAGGAATATTTAATATATGGTTTCTTTTATAGTCGGAGTTATTTCTTTTGTAGTTACAATTATACTAGATTATGTATTAATTTTTATTTTATTAGTGACAACACAATATATTGATTTTGAATGTATTATTTTGGTCCTCAAGATCCCTTATTGGGTAGCGAAAACCTTTTGTAAGTTAGTGGCCAATCTAAAAACCAATTAACTGTAGTTACCAATTTAGAAAATAATTTGACTTTATATACAAACAAAATGATATAATAAAAATACTAATAAAATTGATTATTATTTATAGAATTTTTTGTAATGAATAGAAAAAAATGTAAATTTTTCAAGTATAAATGAGATGAAAAAAGTCATTATGATTGTTAATTTTTAAACCTATTAAATTCATTGCTTGTTGAAACACATGGGCAAACAAGTTTCACAAAAGGACAAGGTTGCTGATAAAAAAACAAAGACTGCTTTAAGATCTTAATTAATAATAATTAAGAATTATTTAAAGTTTTATATACGCATTTTTATAATATTAAAATTAAAGCAGTATATATTTTTAATACAATGAATTGTTTTTTTAATAATGTTTGCCACATTTATACTATTGTCTAATAAACATAGATATTAACAAAATATTTTAAAAAATTCTCTAAATTGAGAATATTAACTTTTAATGAAATCCCTCATGGAATCCTGAATATTGTTTATAAGCAAAGTCCCTTGGCTAAAGGGGGGAAGGAATGACTCACTATCTCCATACAATAAGGTATGGATCTATTTGTTGACTGATTTTCCAAGGACAGGTGAAAAAGAATTATTGAAAATTGTAGGAGAACATATAAAAGATGTATTTTTATGTTTCTCAATATATATTGTTCAAAGTTTTCAAGTAATGTTTTAAAATGAGTGATTGGTATATTTGTTTATTTCCCTTTTCAAGTAATTGTTAGGAATTCAAGTGTGAGTCTAAGTCCCACATTGACCAGAATTGAGAAAGTAGAGCACCATATAAGGATCAAGGCCCATAAACCCATTGCCTTAAGGTTTTGGGTTGAGAGTGGTGTCAGTGTCTTATGTGGTTAGGCTCAAATCTCATTGGTGTTGTTCTCCCCAATGAAACCCCCTCTGTAAAACTTGACAAGTGGTATCAGAGCCGATGGTTAATACCGGCTCAGACGAGTGCAGTACCAGTATGGTCCTAGTATCGAAAGTCTTCCTGGTAAGGGTCCCAGATAAGGGTT
>Ga0214542_1000200_pt1 | contig 94881 bp, 47 predicted proteins | sample CNSS1metaG_FD_160096 | JGI IMG/M metagenome (GOLD analysis project Ga0214542, IMG submission 160096) | Root nodule microbial communities from cowpea collected in UCLA plant growth center, Los Angeles, California, USA - CNSS1 | ecosystem: Host-associated > Plants > Roots > Nodule | place: USA... | reverse complement strand
ATATTTTTTTTTTTTTTTTATTTTTTATATATATATATATATATATATATATATATATATATATATATATATATATATATATATATTATATAATTGTTAATTTAGTTCTTACAAATGGATTTTTTTTTTCAGTCACCAAAAATTAATGATGAGTAATTGATTGTTAAAAGGAAATACAAAAACTAAATGCTATGAAAATTGTTTTACAAACACAAGAACCAAAAAAACTTTATATGATTTTTAATTTAGTCTCTCTCTATATTTGTATTTTTTTATCTTTAATGATGCCTATGAAATAGTAAAAATTACTATAACGATGAAGTATTGTTTAAATATAATTTTGAAAGGACTAGAGCAAAAAGACAAAATATAAAAACCTTACAAGATTAAAAATAGTTTTATATAATTTTTAATTTAGTCTCCATAAACATATTGTAGAACCTTATTTTTTATTCTATAATGATCCAAAAATTGAACGAGAAACAAAAAATAGTAAAATAGCATATTAATCATTTTAATTTAGTCCTGCATTTATAGTCTCTTTTTTATTTTAATCTCTGCCTTAAATAATGGTAGAAATTAACATAAATATTTAACATTATAGAAATAATTTTAAAAGCACTAAGAAAAGAAGCAGAAATTTAAAGCTTTTGTCCATGACTTGTTGTTGCAGGCACAAGACTTTAGAACACAGGGCACAAAGGTTAAAAGGAAGATGTGGGTTCAAAATATGAAGATCAAATTGATTGTTTTTGGTATCGTCGTAGCATTAATTTTGGTCATGTTTATGTCAATATGTCGTGGCATAAGCTGCTTACAATAGGGTTTTTGTTTTTCCTTTCCTTTGATCAATTTTGCAACATTTTATGTGTTACATTTGAGCCTATATTTTCTTAATCTCATTGCTCATTATTCTTTAGTTAATTTTATTTTCTTATCAATGGGCTTATGTCTAATATTTCTTAAATATGTACAAATATCAACACAAGGTAAATAATCATTATGATAAATATTCATATATTTTTGTTCATAATACAAATATATATAATTTTAGAGCAAAACTTTATTTTTTAATAATTGTTATGTGATTTTATTATAAAAAAAATTATTTTTATCATTTGCTCGTCTTATTTTATAAATTTAAAATTATAATTGTATATTAATATTCATACTCATTTTAATACGACTAAATATAAATACTTTTAATTTTAAAGAATAAAATTAAATATTCTTTTTAAGAAATCAAAACTAAACCTTTTCAGTTAAATTGACCGGTCTAACTATTTTTTTAATATTTTTAAGTTTTATTTTACATCGGCTGACGTGTAAACATCCCAATCAAGTGTTCTTTTTGACGCATGAAATATTGACACGTCATTGTACTGTTGACACGACACTTACTAGAAAGAATAAAAGCATGCGAACCTATTATCCAATGAGATTCACACACAACATGTGAGGTCCCAACAAAAACAAGTATCATGCCTTAATGCCCTTCATAAAATACTTTCTTCCCTTTTTTCAATTTTTTATTAAGCAAATTCTTAGTAAGCAATTTTTTTTATTAAAAAAAGCTTAATTAATTTTTTAATTTGATTTATAAATTTAATATTTTTAATTATATTTTTATTATTTATTATTTTTTTAGTATTTTTGGATTTTATTATTTAATTTTTTCTTAATATATAAAATGATTTTTATTTTATATAGTTATCTTGTTTCACGCGTTTAAATAGTATAAGATTTTACGATTAATACAAAATAATATTATAATTACTTATGGGAAACCTATACTTAAATATTAAATGTAAATATAAAAACGATATTATCTTTATGTTTTTTTTTTTTTAAATTCAGATGAATTTTTCAATTTAGAAGTACTTGTACCAAAATTTCAGAAAATATTAAAAGTAAAAAGATTTTTTTTTATCAAAAAGAATATTATTGAAGACATATATTCACCTTATATTTCTGAAGTTGTGATATTTAAGTCAAACTATTAGTTTGTATAAAAGGTATAATTATATTCAATTAAATTTTCTGAGAGATTGTAAAATAATAAGATATTCAATAAAGATTGTAAAATTTTTGTGAATTTTGTTTGATTTTAACATTGCTATAAATAAATGTTTTGCAAAGGCATGTGTTAAGATTTTGAATTCTTACTTTCATTTTTTTTTCTCTTAGCATGATAATAACAATTTAATCATTATTGTTAAGATCCTATAATTACTTGCCTCCTTTATTACTGTGTTCTTATATCATATTTCCTATTGTGAGTCTTCTGAACATCACTCTCATTATTACAAAAACATCACTCTCCTTATTACAAAAGAAAAATAAAAGACATCACTGTTTTTATTTACCTAATTTTTCAAAGCCAACCAAAAATAAATAACAATAATTCTTTTTTTAATAACTAGCAAACCAAAAGAGTTGTCATACGTGTGAACTTCAGTTAAGTGGCTCACATTAAATATAATTAAATTAAATATTAAATATTCAGTTCTCTCTCTTGGCTCCTTATGCAAACACCACCACCGTTTTGTTTGCATCATTCATTCACAGTTAGCATATTCCCACCAAAACCACAACCGACCCTTCACTTTCTCTCTCTAGAACCAAATTCAAGAAGAAAGAGTCACGAGTTCGGACATGGATGCAGCTTCGCAGCTTGTCTACTGCGGAATCGATCCATTTCCTCGAAGCTCTCCATCGCCGCGCCGTCGCAACAGCCTCCTCCATCTCCGTCGCCGCTCCGGACGCGTCTTTGCTGTCTCTGCCGAGCCAAAACCGGCGCGGCAAAAAACTGTAAATGGCGCGAATTCGAGCAGAACAGGCAACGGAGTCTCCACGGTAACTTCTCTCGGATCCTGAATCAGTCGAATCGGGTTTCATAACACGGAATTAGTTAAAAATTCAAACGAGTTATTGCTTAATTAACTGAAGATAATTAATTAGTCTCCCTTGTTTTCTTGCGTTGTTGCTTGCGATGGTGATAGAGAATTGGAGATGTTTCGAAGGAGATTAAGAGAGTGAGGGCTCAAATGGAAGAGGACGAACAGTTAGCGACACTCATGAGAGGTCTTCGAGGCCAGAATTTGAGGGACTCTCTCTTCGCTGAGGATGATGTTGAGCTTCGTCTTGTTGAGGTAGTGAACTGAAATTATTTCTGAAGAAATAGTCTGAATTTTTTTTTTCTTATCATAATATCTGTTAATTTCATGAGATGTTCTTGTTCCATATGTCTTTTGCTTATAAGGTTAATTTGTGTATGATATCAATTATAAAAAAATTGGATAAAATTATAAGCTTCATATAATGTTATACTTAAATCGATAAAAAAATTTCAAAAAAATATATGTTTAATGTATTTAAAGTTTTACACTGCATAAACCACATTTTACCCTAAAAGAAATTATATGAAAGACTTTCACATTTAAAATTTTCTAACTTATTATTAAACTCAACAAAGTTAACATGCATGCTGAATTATGATCGGACAAATGTAAGAACTTAGTCTCTCTTATTTTGTCATGCAATGCATGTATAATATTCACCAAAGTTTAAAAATAGTTTCAATCTAAAGAAATATGTTCAATTATATATATATATATATATATATATATATATATATATATATATATAAAATTTTATATGTGTAATGAACGTGGTATATTTTTAGTTGGTTACCTTAAGACTAAAATCACCAAATTTTTACAATATTTAGAAATGGACATATACTTTTTTTTGGATAAGAATTTAAATAAAAGGAAAATTTCTTAATAATTTTAACCTTTATTTTTTTTGCATGAAAAGTGACAAGCTATAAATAATTGATGTTTTAAGATTTCTATCAACTCCCTCCTTTTATTATTAAATTTTCCTATAACTAGTAGAGTTGAATTAGCTATTGCTTTGTATTTTTTTTCTTACAGAAGTAAATCTGTCTGTACTTCATTTTGGAAAACGATTTTGGTAACATATAACATTTCCCCTGGAGAAAAGACATATTTTTAGGTGAAAATTATTACTAGTATAATTTCCTGTGGTTGTTAATTTTCAATGGGAAAGTAGCTAGATGAAGAATATAACAGACATTGGTACTTTGTAAATGCTGTAGGTGGATGAGAGTAGTGAGTTTTTGCCTTTGGTGTATGATCCTGCCAGCATTTCTGCGTATTGGGGAAAACGACCACGGGCCGTTGCAACTCGCATTGTGCAATTGTTATCTGTTGCTGGAGGTTTTCTTTCACGTATTGCCTTGGATGTGATTAACAAGAAGGTTAAGGAGGTAATTCTCCAATGTTCCTATGGTCTAAAATAGTTTAGCTGCATTCTTAAGCTGATGGTTCCTGTGGATGATAAATCTGCAATTTCCCTATGAACTAAAATAGTTTACCTGCATTCTTAAGCTGATGGTTGATGTGGATGATAAATCTGCAATGTCCCTAGTTATATCCAAATAATGAATAAATAGGCAGTAGTATTGAAGAGCTTATGGCTTAAGCTTTGTGTTATGTATGGGTTGATATTTAAGCTTTTAATGGTTTCCTTATATTTTGTAGTCATTGTTCAAAATGCAATTTTGAAGATTACATTTTGGTTACTCTTTTTTGGTCTTTTTTGCATAACCAGAATGAAGTTGCTCGAGCCATTGAGCTACGTGAAATTGTGACATCTTTGGGTCCAGCGTACATTAAACTTGGGCAAGCATTGAGCATTCGACCTGATATTCTTTCACCTGTAGCAATGACTGAGCTGCAGAAGCTTTGTGATAAAGTAAGCTCGTTGTTGTTTTTCTCTTTAACACGTGTTATTGTTTCTATTTTAAAATACATATCTAGGTCTCATACTTTGTTATTGGGACAATACCTATTAAGAGAATTTTTTTTCTTTGAACAACTTGATTTGTTAGACAACTTTGGTTTATTTCTGCAGTCAATTCGAGAACTATAAAAACAAAATTCGTATTCTTCATTTCAGTAAAAATGTAACAAGTTGGACTGGTATCATTTTGAAAATTTTAGTTGTAATTTTTGAAATAACTTACAATATTTCTTCTGTTAGCTTATTTAATTATTTAGAACCAAGATCTCTTTAAACAAGAATCGCATATAAGCATTCACACAGGTTCATATTGATTTCTGATATTGCAAGTATTATTCTTCTTGCTGAGATTGCCTTTTTTTGATGGGGGTGTGGGGGGATACCATAAATTATGAAGGTTCCTTCATTTGCTGATGATGTGGCTATGGCTCTAATTGAGGAGGAACTTGGTCAGCCATGGCAAAACATCTATTCTGAGCTATCATCTTCTCCCATTGCTGCTGGTAGCTCTCCAGACAACCAGTTAGATATATTACTTTCTTAGTAGAAAAGTACAGTCTCTCAGAGCTGGTTCTCTATGTTAATTAATCAACAGGTATTTATCTTTCTTTGAAATCTGTGCAGCATCTCTTGGACAAGTATATAAGGGTCGCCTAAAGGAAAATGGGGATTTGGTTGCTGTTAAAGTGCAAAGGCCTTTTGTTCTCGAGACAGTTACAATTGATTTATTCATTATCAGGAACCTTGGTTTGGCTCTTCGAAAGTTTCCTCAGGCAAGTAAAATTCTTGAGAGCAGAGACTTAAATTCGGATCCATATTTATTTCCTAAAGATGAGATGACACTTGATAGTAACTTAGAGATACTAAATTAATTAATCATTATAAATGTCGTTTGCTCAACCAAACCTCTTTTTACCTAATATTTTGCAGGTCTCTATTGATGTGGTTGGGTTGGTTGATGAGTGGGCTGCTCGATTTTTTGAGGAATTGGACTATGTGAATGAAGGTGAAAATGGGAACCGTTTTGCTGAAATGATGAGGAAAGACCTACCGCAGGCAAGTCTGTTAATTTTTAATTTTTTCTTTTTTTACCACTTTTAAATTTTAATCATGTATAAATCATACATATTTTTTATTGAACTTAAATATATATGGTGAATGAGACGATAGTTAGTAGTCCTAGGTGAGCCAACCATTCTCTTTTCTAGGCCTGTGCATCACAGCAAACATCTTAATTCACTAACTAGATCATCTTCCTTACAATAACCAGCTGCTGTACAAAGGAAATTTCATTTAATTATGACATCCCCAAGAAGGATATGCTATTTAGATGGATGACCTTTAATTTGATTAAATAGGAAAAGGCTTTCTAACCTTCTAAAACTTTTAGTAAGTTTCTTACACCAGAGAAAACTAGAAGTCAGCTGTCTCTCACTATGGGACCTAAGAGCACATAAACTTCCAAATTTGTTAAAACTAGACTGTCTGAGCATAATACATATATCTTGTTCTAAAATCTTTTGCTTTTGCTTTTCATTGTTCAAGACAAATGATAACGATGTTAGGTGTCTATGAATGAGAGATAGGGACACTAGTTATTTCTTTTTCATTTTTTTCCTCAAAATTTTTGGCTGTTTATAGATGTATATGTAGCTACTCGAATGTATAGTGGAGCACTGATTTGTGGGTTTGTACTTTACAGAAAGTAGAAACACCAATATAACTTCATTCACATTGTATGAGTACTCTAAATGAACTAATGCTTTATTTCATGGAAGAAAAATTAAAAAGAAGCAAGGCTGAGTTTTTATCAGGATTACTTTAAGCCATCGCTCATCAGTATCAGCAAATAGTATACGTGGTCATGGAGAATTTTCTTGTATCTTCTGACAGTTTTAGTTTCAGGTTGTCATACCAAGAACCTACCATAAATATACATCAAGAAGGGTTCTTACCACAGAATGGATTGATGGAGAGAAGCTTTCGCAGAGCACAGAAAGTGATGTTGGAGAGCTAGTTAATGTTGGAGTCATCTGCTATCTGAAACAGGTAATTTTGGTACTTTCACCGGTATTATGCATTAGAATCACTCAGCTTTCAGCTAACATTTCTCTAATGCAGTCATTGTGTATCATTCATCTTATATATTTAATTATTTATCCTCACAATACGTAGGTTGTTACTCAGATTTCTACATATTCAGTAGACCGTTGTTTAGTTTAATGTAACACACGATGACATTCCCAAACTTGGGTCCATGTGCATGTTGCATTGACTATGGCTATTGTAATTTGCAATTGTGCAGACAGTCTTGTATTCCAAGAAAATATTGTTATATAGTAATAAATAAATTCTGGCTTATCTATTTTATTTTTGTATTAATATATTTTCATTTTATTCCAGCTTCTTGATACTGGATTTTTTCATGCTGATCCACATCCGGGAAATTTGATCCGCACTCCTGATGGAAAACTTGCCATACTTGACTTTGGTAATTTTATTTTGTTGTTGTAGTTAGTACTGAAATATTTTATATTTGTAGATTAATTTTTTATTTGTGATTAGGGAGAGGTAGATGCGACTTCTTCGTTTAATGCTAGATCTGCTGTCAAGTCGGGTAATAATTGTTATTTAAAGGAAGTATTATAAGAAAGAAACTATATATTTAATATCGTCATGGTTTTTTCAATTTGGCATTTTTAATTCGGAAATGAAAACATCGACTCTCTTTTTAGCTGAAAAAGGAATATCCATTCCTGATCATACAACGAATTTGAAAAGTATATAGTTACTGGTTAAAGATTAATTAGATAAGATTTAGAAAATTATTTTAAAAAACTATTTTAGAAAATTGTTTCTTTCAGTAATTTATGAAATATTTTCAATATAAATTGAATGAGTGACGTTGTAACTTGTATCTTCTTACGAATCTTGTATTTCTATATAAAGAAAATATTTAAGAAAGAATAAATAAATTTAACTTATTATTTTTGGTGAACTATATATTTAATGTATGAGATACGTAAAAAAACCTTCAATACTTTCTATATTTAGCAGCTAAGGATTATTGGGAAGGTATTGTTGGAGATTTTAGGATTGTTCAATTTAAAGATGGGAATAGTGAGATTTTTTTTTTCTCCACACTCTCTAAATATAAAACAGAAGTGCTTCCATTACCTAATGATGCAATTTAACTCTTGTTGTGGTTCACCAAGAACAATTTGTTTATGGAAAATTAAATGTGAATTTACAAGAATATAGAAGCAAACTGGAATTGGAAACATGCCAAATTTTTCTGGACGTTGTTTATTGCCAATCTTTAAAACAAATAGAAAAATGTGGTGCTTTATTTGTAACTGTGCCTGGATATTGTTCTTCATAGTGGTTCTGATGACATGAATGAAATACTATATTGCTTAGTTTACTTTTGTTCCAAGATCCTAATCATCATGACAAATGATGGAAGTTTTATGTTGCACCCAGGGCTTGTGACAAAACTGACAGATGATCAAAAGTATGGCATGATTGAAGCAATTGCTCATCTCATCCATCGGGATTATCCAGCCATAGTAAAAGACTTTGTTAAACTTGGTTTCATTCCAGATGGTGTCAATTTGGAGCCTATCTTGCCTGTCCTTGCCAAGGTTTTTGATCAGGCATTAGAAGGTGGTGGGGCTAAAAACATCAATTTTCAGGAGCTGGCTTCAGATTTAGCTCAAATTACCTTTGATTATCCGTTCAGGATACCCCCATACTTTGCCCTTATTATTAGAGCTATTGGTGTTCTGGAAGGGATAGCTTTAGTAGGAAATTCTGATTTTGCTATCGTTGATGAGGCCTATCCATATATTGCTCAGGTATAATAGCCTGAGGAATTTTTAGTTATCTGTCTCATTCTTTAGATGTTGGCTTATATTCTTAACCCAATGGGTACATGTTCATGTTAATTTTCTGCATAATCGATCACTGTGTACTTACTTGAGACTTTGAGTCTTACTTGACGCATAAGATTCTCCATTGGTTTTTATTTCCAAGAACGGAATCATGAACTGTGCTAAAGGGAAAATCAGCGAGATTTTATTGGGCTATATTGGTTAGATCGTATCATTCAATGGAAAAAGGAATGAAGCCAACAGCATGTGGATTGAATGAAAAAATTTCTGTCCTGCGCCTGGAAATAATGGGCTAACATTGTTTCAATTTGAGGTGTTCCTAGTTTAGAGGAGGCACATGAAGTAGGAATATTAATTTTTAACAGAATACAAAGGAAGAAAAACAACCTGCATTCAGTGTTATTAATTAGGATAAACACTTCAATCAAAATTTTCGCCAATCATAATTCTTGACTAGTTGTTAATTGTTTTCACTTGACACAAAAGAATGAATCTACTTGTCCAGTTTATTGCTTTGAACACGGAACCATTATGATTTTGCATCCCCACACACTGCAAACTGACTGGTGTTATTTTATTCCATTCTTCTGATTATTCTGAGTAATCTGAATTGATATTAATCATTTTCTCTTATAGAGGCTCCTCACAGATGAATCTCCTCGGCTAAGGAATGCTCTACGTTACACTATATATGGAAAATCTGGAGTTTTTGATGCTGAAAGATTTATTGATGTCATGCAAGCCTTTGAGAATTTTATTACAGCTGCCAAAAGTGGTGGTGGAGAGGATATGAATGGGAATATGGCTGAGCTTGGGATTCTTACGACTAGGCAGTCAGAATATTTGTTGCCAGGATTCCAATCTGTTATGCTTCAACCACAGCAGCCAGTGCAAACAAGGGCAGCTTTAGCGTTTCTGTTGTCTGACAGGGGGAATTTTTTCCGAGAATTTCTTTTGGATGAGGTACTCTCTTGAGGCACTGAAGAAACTATAGTTTGTTATCGTTAGAATATATGAAAATAGAACAAATATTTTATCATATCTTTGATTGTCCTCTCCAAATAGTTACCATATCTAATTATCTTATCATGATTTCTTTCTTTAAAATAGGGTCATGATTAGTATAAACAACGGTTAGTGCAGTTTTATGAATGTATAAGTACGTTGTCACATTTTAATAACAAATTTGTGATACTCATTGTATTTCATTTCTTTTCCTCGTTCTATATCTAAAATCACCTTTTTCAACTGATAGTTATCAATGTATATCTTGTTTACTTTGGATCTTTCTAAGTGCAAAGGAATTTTGTTATTTACTCTTTCCAGAAGAAATATTTATTTTCACCTTCTTGTCCTTGACTCTTTGATTTGCTGTTTGTTTGTGTTATCCTACAAGTAGTATAAAAATAAGAATCTATAGAAGTTTTTAAATTCAGACTTTCAATATTTAAATACTTACTATATGTGAGAAATAGATGAACTATTTGTTGAAATAATTCGTGACATTCAATTCGCTCACTGTTCTTTGCTATTTTGTTATGCATATGTTCTTTTGAATTAAAACCCGGAACATTAGTGAAGTCTTTTGTTTTCCCCTTTATTTTTGGTTGTCTTTAAGGATTTTTTTATTTGGATCTCTCCTTTGTTAATAATTTCTTTATCATAATACAAAAAGAAATCTTTTATGCATAATATGATTTGTGTTTCAGCAGTAACTAGGTCAATAGTGACATTTCATAAATTGATGGAGAATATTTCAATTACAATTCATAGCAGGTGCTCCATATTATGTTTCAAATCATGTCTTGTATCTGGTTACTGAAGGAATTTGATACTTCAATTCATAAGATGTATTATTGAAAGCTTAATTTTAAAAACAATGAAGGTATTGGTATAAATGCATACGTAGTAGTAGTATAACCATATCAATTTAAAATTTCTTGACTAGTCTGGTGATAATTGTAGCCCTAATATCTGCTCAAGTTCCAATTAGAAAAAGCTAACCACTACAAAAAGGAAAAAACAATTGAAAATAAATGAAACAACAGAACTTGGGGGATTATTTTTGTTCTTGATTAGTGATATGTGCTTCAACTCTCTTGGCAGCATAAGGACACGAGCAAATGAGCTAGACCTTTACATATCCAATTATTGTTGAGTTTAGCCAAACTTCTTATGGTCTTCTAGTATGGAACACATTTTATCACAAGTATTGACATAACCGTTCAGATTTGATGTCAGCACAAAGAATTGACTGCATTCATTATGATTTTCAATTGGGGAACCTCTATGATATTGTATAGGGATGAGGGTATGAATAGATAGTTGCATGCACCTTCATGGATATAGTTATTATTCTAAAAATGAAAAACACTAGAATACATGAAATATGTAAATATTTCAAGACATTTAATTGCATTATGTGAATTTTATGCTTGCTTAGTTAAGTCTATTGCATTTGTGGCAGTTGTAAATATAGTTTTGTAGTACGTACTAGATATAGTATTGCTGTCATAAATCATAATAAAGTTATGATGTGTCGTGTGAGAGAAACTAGTTTGTTAAAGTTACTGAGATTTGAATGACTTCTAATGCTTCCCTTCTGTGCATTTATGGACTGATTTTATTGGTGGTGGAACGCAGATTGTTAAGGGCATTGATGCAGTAACAAGGGAACAACTGGTGAGAACAATGTCCTTACTAGGAATTCAGAATGCAACCCCTGTTTTCAGTATGGTACCTACTGTGGGACCCTTTAAGCCTGCGGCTCTAATACCCAGCATAACTGAAGAGGATGAAGTTATACTGAACAATGTGCAGATGGTGGTGGAATTCTTGACTGCAGGAAGTTCCCTATCAAGAACATCTGATCAGGTAATGAAGACTTCACCGCTCAAAATCATAATGCAAGCACACCCTTTTGAACAAACTTGAAATTTATTAAAAATTACAAAACTTTAACCAATAAATCTCTTCAATCGTTATAATTCGCTATCAATTTTAACCAATAAAAAAACTCAAAATGTGTTGGAAAGAGTGTTCTAAAGAGGTTTCCTTTCACTTACATTTATTTCTGTACTCTTGGCAGCAGTTCTTTGTATAAATATAAGTATAGTATAGTATATGCATGCCTATCAATTTTTGACCAATAAAAAAACTCAAATTGCAGTTGAAGATAGTTATTTATTTTTTTGCGTTTTGTTTGTGGTGTCTTAGGGACTGAATATTCCTCGGATTATTCAAGAGCTTCTCCCAGTGCTGCCAGGCATCTCTGTTAAAGTGCTTCCTGATGTTCTTAGCAGATTATCGTCTCGGGTTTTAGCACGATTAGTACGTGATGCATTTTTGTAAGAGAATTATGTATACCTTAGTGCCTTAGGCCACACAATTGTGTATAATTTTAAAGAATGAAACCTCAGTTCAAATATATATAACCAATATTTTACCTATTTTTATGCTACTAACTAAAAAAATTCTTAACTGTGCCCTAAAACACTCTACTCAATGTCAAGCGAAGTATGCTGGCTATCAAAACAAGACACTTCTTTAATTATTAATAATAACTGTATGATGTGGAGGAAGGTAATTGTTGAGAAGAAATGTGTGTTCCCAAGATTTTTTTTTTCACAATAATGATTTTTTCTTTATTATATTTATAATAGTTGTTTTTTGTGTGAATAAAAAAGGATAGTAGTAATTCGGATAAATAAATATATGTTTGATGATATTCATTGAATAAATTTTAATAAATTTATTTATTAATTCACATGTATAGATAATGAATATATGACTGTAATCATTGAAATGGCTTAAATAAGATTTTATAATAATTGATATTGACTTGTATATAATTTCTATGGAAAATTCTTAAGAAGAAAATGAGTATTTCTTTACCTCACTTAAATATGTCAATTGGTTTATTTGTTATATTTTCATTTTGGACACTTATGTTCTAGAGCATATAAATGGGATAATTAGATGTTTGTGAGAGTAATGATTATTCATTCATATGTAATAGTAATGAATTTAAGTTTTACAATAAAATTAAACATTGGTAATGGCAAATTGAATGAATGAGGAATGAGTTTTTTTTAAGGCATTGGTGGTAACTTAACTTGTTGGAGTATCACATTTGTACCATATTCTAAAATTAACTAAGAATTGTAAGGAATGAAAAAAATATCGTATTATTTATTTTATGGTCCTTCTAAGTCAAATAATATTCTATCATGTTATTCAAATATTAAGAAAAATTGTTAAAAGCCTATTTTGATTAATATGTTAATAGTTTTCATAAAGTTTAATATATTAATTTGATTAATACATTTTTAACTTAGTTTTGAATTTATAAAGAGTAGCAAACAAACGAATAAAAGTATTTAAAACTGAACCAATCCAAAAAATCAATAATCATTTAAAAAAATGTTTTAGTTGTTTTAGGTTTATTTTCCAAAATCCTATGATTCGGTCTGATTTGTGGTTTGATGCAAATCTTTAGAAAATTATTAATAAACAAAAACAAACAATTTTTACATTTAATGTATCTGAAATAAAATATCTTAAAAAGAAAAAAATAGAAAATAAAAAATTTATTTTAATAGAGACAATTCCTAAAATAGATTAGATTTTATCTTACAAAAATAATAATAATAATAATAATAATAATAATGTTAGTTGTTTAAAAGTTATTTTCTGTTAGTAATAAAATAAAAATCACACTCTCACGTTGACTCCTTCTAAATCCCTATTTTCTCTCCCACTTTTCCTCTATCCACTCTCCAGTCTCTCCTAATATATCTCAACATTCACAAATAACTTCCTTTTCCGTATTTCTCATTTTCTCCTCTCAATTCATATAAATTAGGGTATAAGAAAAAAAAAATCGAAACAATACCAAGAGAAAATTTTGGAGAGATTTGTATAGTAGCGAAACAAGATTTAGAGAAAGAAGAGATAGAAGAGAGCGACGAAGAGCTTCCATTGGAGCAGCCAGAAACACAGACATAAAGAAGAAGAATAGTTTTGAGAGGGTTGCTCTGCATTTTTGTGTCTCTAAGAAATCAGAGAGGCCGGTAACGTTGTTCGAAGGTGTAGTACAGAGTATGACTCCATTGTCCATTGCATTTCGGAATCTTCAGGTATTTGCGTAATGCTTAACCCTTTGCCTCTACACTTTCTCCTTTGTTTTGCTTAATATAATAATATTCTACTCCTTTCTAATTTTAACCTATTTTTCTTTTCTTTCCTTTCTTTTATCTTTTTAAAGAAAATGCACTCAAATCTCGCCTTTATTTTATGGATATATATATTTTAATTCATTTCTTTTTATTCATTTTAATTTATTATTTTTATATCATTTATTTTATTTTTTTTATAATAATGTGATATGATGTGATAATCTAAGATGAAAAGAGTAATGAGTTAAAAATAAATATAAAAAAATAAATTAAATTTTCATTATCTTTATTTTATAATTAGATAGTACAACTTTCATTTATAACTACATGAATTAGCATCTTATATTTTACTATATTTTATATATTAAATTAATCATTACAAATTATTTATTAAATATTTTAGAGAAAATAACATCAATTTTGCATAACCGTCTTAGGACAGAAGACTAGTTTTTCTTAATGTTTTTTCATAGTTTAAATTTTTATTATCATCCCGTGATCTTGTTGTGACACATTTATTTTAATTTTTTTCCTAAATATGGTAAACATTAGTTTTCTTTAAAACAATACAAAATTAAGATTACATTTTGAATACAAATATAACATTATGCTCTCCCCTTTGCATAGAAGATGAATACCCAAATATTTTAAAAGATTGTTCATATTTTTTTTTACATACATCAAAATAATTGATAATAAAGTTTAATCTTCATATGCATGAACATATTGTCTTTACACTATTGAATATCTTTTATGCTTTAAAAAAAGTATGAATAAACACATATCCTTAAGTGTTATTCGTCATTTATTTATTTTATGTAATTTAAATATAAAATAACAAAGATTGTGTTATTTTCTTTATTTTTCTTTAACACAAATAACAATGAGTTAAGCTCAACAAAATTTGTCATTAAATATTAATTTAATTCGAGAGAACTATGTATGTGTGAAGATTTATTTTCATGAAGATAAAAATAAATTAAACACACAATAGAAGAAATTAAAATAGACACATACTTAGCATAGAAGATAAAAACAAAACAATTACACAAAAATATAAGGAACAAGATAAAGTAAAAAAAAAAAAAAATTATGGAAATACTTATTAGAGTGGAAGAAGAGCATCACTTTAAAAGGGACAAACCTTCATCTTCATTATAAATTTAATAAAGAATCTCCCCTTGGCTCTTAATAAATGAAAATAACTTTCCTCTCAATTCTCGAATTTCATAAATTACAAAAAACAAGGGATGAATATTTATAGCCAAACAATAAAAAAAAATCCACATTAAGATGTTTTAAAACTTAATTAAACCTATTAAAACTAAAATATAATATAATACTCATCTCTTTTTTTTTTATTTTTAAATTTGCTTATTTCTAAATAAATTTACTTATTAAACCTATTAATTAAATCTGTCATGACGTTTCCACACTGGCATTAAGTTGATTAAATTAGTGTAATAAATTTTGTTGAAGATCTGTAACTTACTCTTGCAACTATTGGTCTTATTAGTGTTTTGGTGCTTTTTTAGAAAACAAATCGACAAACAAATTGATAAACTTACTTAGAATTAAAGATCTAAAGGTGAAGTGGAATTACGAGGTTTTAATTATAAATACTTAAATTTTTTAGTTTTAAAAACTTAGCCTAAGTAAGTTTTATAGAAAAAAAAAATTACATTCTAAAAAATCTACATATGATATCAATGGTTGGCTTGGCTATAGTTTAAATTTTTTATGTTAAAGATTAAAAAAATAAAATAGTTAATGCTCAGTAAAAAACATGTACATTTTTTAATTTAGGCCACCCTGAAGATACATTTGAAAAATGTCAAATTGTGAATAAATTTGTAAAAAATATATTATGCCCAAAAAATATAATTAAATCGGTATAAATGGTCTTGTTATAAATAAGGAAAGAATGAGTTGCAACAAAACTTTCTCTTTAATTATCATTGATGGGTTTGAGAAAAAAAAAAAATAGATGAAGCCGTGGTTTAATCGAAAATAATTGGTGACATTCAACTATAACAGTTTCAGTATGACAGTTGAAAAAATCGCAAGGAGCTAAAGCTATTGTGTTCAATGGCATTGCATGTGTACGAATGTTACATGTACATTATACAGTAGCCATGCAAGCCAAACCATTCAATCACGTTCATTGAGTTTATGATTCATTAGAGTGAAGCGAGAAATATAGAAAGAGAAACAAGAACAATGTTCGGTACAAAGGAAGAAACTGATGAGACTATGGGAAATGAGAACGATTCGAGACGCGAAAGGTACTTTTTTTTTTCATCCTTGGTTATTCTCTTGTTATTCTTTCATATCTCTCTTTACATTAATCACTTCTTCTTCCTTTGATGTTTGGAATGTGCATTTTCTTTCCAAAAATAAAAAGGTTATTCAATTTGGTGTAATTGGTAGGGAACGGGAACAACAGAATCTTCTGGTTGGACGACAAAGTGTTCTTATGGAGCAACAGAACATTCTGATGGCGCAGCAGAATATTCTGACGGAGCAGCAGAATGTTCTGATGGCGCAGCAGAGTATTCTGATGGGGCAGCAGAAGATTCTGACGGAGCAGCAGAATGCTCTGGTGGCGCAGCAGAAGATTCACACGGAACAACAGAATGTTGCAGATGAGCAGCAGAAGGTTGAGGAACACACGGAGCAGCAAAATTCTTCTTCTGCAGATCATCATGCAATGGAGCAATCTTCAAGTGAAGAAGACCCTTGGAAAATCAAGAAAGTGCTGCAAGATTTTGATCTCACTCTACGACTTCTGGTAGCACCATCATTGGCAAGAAATTTCATGCTACCTGTGTTGAATGCTACTGATTATGAGATTGAAAAAGGTTTTGATGTTGAGATTTGGGATGTGGACACTCACACCAAACACTCTCTCTTTTTCACCAAAAAATCTCATGCTTATATTTTAGTCGATAACTGGATCAATGATTTTGTGCATAGAAGGGCTCTGCACAGAGGGGATGAGATTGGTCTTTGTTGGGATCCAACCAGAAAGTGCTTTAATTTTTCTGTTCTACGTAGGCCCCAGACATGATGGAAATACAAATCATACAATAATACTGATAATACTGAAACAAGTTCTCCATTTTCTTTACTTTACTTTTCTTCATTTTCTAGTTTAGTTGCTATTAGTTATGGGAGTATGCTAGACTGTGAATAGATATCAAAGGAAAAGTGTTTCTTGCAGATTTTGTTAACCACAGGAAAATCATATTTTGCAACCTCTGTGAAGGGAACTCAGCAATAAAGCTTATGATTTTGTCTACTGGCAAAACTATTTGGATTACATATGATGCAAATTGTTCTTCATTTTTTTTTTTTACTTCTAATGACAATTTTAGTAAAATGGTTAAATGTAAGAAGAAAGGAATGAAAGAGAGAAAAATCTTACCACTGGTTTGGATTCCATGGAAGGGTTCTTCTTTTACATCACTAGTTTAACATAGAAGAACAGGTGTTAGAACTCATCGTTGATCCTTTTTTTCTACTGGGGTTTTCCTTTCTTTTAAAACTTCAAAAGTGATCTCTTCGACTTGTACCTTTGTTTAACCTTTTTCAAGATCAAGTTGTCGCAATTATTATTTCAAAGGGTGGGTCTCCCCAAAATATGGGCATCTCTATGTCTTCTTTTAATGTATGAACCTTTGCTATATGTTTATCACCACCCATTTGAGAATTTTAACTATTTTATCCACTAGTTAATGGGTCATTCGGGTAGACTTGATTAACTTCTACGTCCCTATCTTCGAAAGTTAGGATAAGGACTTCAAAATAACACAAGTCCCTAGATCAAGTAACACTTTTCCCATTGAAAATTCTCTATGATGACGGGTATAGTGAAGCTCTTGTGATCCTTCGTCCGAGAAGATAATGTCTAGAGATAATCATTGAAAAATATATTTTGACTACTAAATTTTGATAACTTTTTCTTATAACATGATGTGTCATCTTCTAATTGGTTTTAGAATATTGAAAATGAGAAAATGGAAAATAGAGAACCATTTAGGAGATGCCACATAAGATTGTAAGAGAAAGTTATTAAAATTTAGTAGTCAAAAAATCATTTTCCATAATCATTAAAGGTCGTAACACGGGTTAGTGTGGCCTATTTAGGCGTGTCTCCCATTTGGCCTATAAAATTCGAGTTAGTTCATCTCGCATTAAAAATATAGCCTGAAAAGTCTGACTCGCGGACTTGGAATCGATTCACTTCTTTTTAAATGGTATAGTTACTGATTTAGTCTCTTAATTTTTTTGGTTTAGTTCAATTTGATTCCTTATTATTTATTTGTTCAATTTAGTTCTCCAATTATTTGAAAATGTTCAATTTAGTAATTTTTGTTAAGTTGAAGTTAACACGGTCACGTATCAAGCCCGTGAAATTTTTAATTTTTTTTAATTTTTAATTTTTTTTTAATTTTTAATTTTTTTCTAAAAATATATAAACTATCATGTGTCACGTCATCGTCGTTAGAACTATCAAAATGGGTCGAAACCCGCGAGCCAACCCGGCTCACCACGGGTTCGGGCTGGGTTGGGTTGAAATTTTTTTACAAATTTCAATATGGATTAATTTTTGACCCGGCTCATCCAGGTTGAACCCGTGGTGAGCCGGGTTGGCTCACCAACCCGCAGATAAAAGGGTCACACAAGAGTTTTTATTCTTTTTATTAAGTTGGGCTTTACATTTGGATTATGTTAAGTTGTTTTTTTATCCAACACATAAATAATTTGTATTTTTTTATTTTGGTTTGTATTTGGATTGTATTAAAGTTTCTTTAGATTTTAATTAGAATTACAATTTAGTTTTGATTGAAAAAAAAATAAAAAAATATTTTTTTTAATTAAGTGAACTCGTGAGCCAACCCGTTTAATCTGTCAACCCGTGGTGGGTCGGGCCGGGTTTGAATTTTTTTGGCTCGCTAAAAAGTAGGGGTGATCATGGATTGGATTTTTAATGATCCAATCCACATCCATTTTGGATACAAATAATTGAATTAGATTTTCGATCCAAATCCATTTTTTCAAAAAAAGTAGATTGAATTTTTTAAAAATCCAGATTCAAATATTTAGATCAAGTTTAAATTCAGATCTAAATATTTGGATGAAGTTCAAAATCCAAAATCCATTTTTCATAAAATAAATTCAAATTATTTTTTTTAAAACTAGTGTCCATAGGGCTGACACCATAGAATTTGGGGGACTAACGAGGCCAAATTTCAGCATGGGATGAACTTGGATGACTTTCGAATGAATTTCGGTCGGGGACGACGTGACCAAATTTGGGCCAAGGTCGACTTGACAAAATTTCAGTCGAGATCGACTTGATTGGATTCGACTGAATTTCGGCCAAGGTTGATTTTGCCTAATACGACCAAATTTTGGCCAGAGCCGACTTGGCCAAATATGGCAACATTTGGGTCAGGGCCTGATCAGTCAAGTTTCGGTCAGGATTGACTCCACTAAATTCGTCAGCCGGGACTGATTTGACTGAACATGGCCATTTTTCGATCACAGCCGACTAAGTTGAATATAGTCAAATTTCGTCCGGGACTTACTCAACCGAATACGGCTAAATTTGGGCTAGTGCCGACTCGACCAAATTTTGGTCATGACCAACTCGACTGAATTTGGCCAAATTTAGGTCAGGACCGACTCGCCTAAATAGGACCAAATTTCAGTCGCGATCGACTCTGCCGAATACGACCAAATTCAGGCCAAGACTAACTCAGTCAAATTTTGGTTGAGGCCAACACGATCGAATTTTGACTAGAGTCGACTCGACTGAATTCAGCCAAATTTCGGTCGTGACCGACTCAGATGAATACGGCCAAATTTCGATCGTGACTGACTCATTTGAATACGGCCAAATTTCATCCTAGGCCGTCTCAGCCGAATATGACCAAATTTGGGCCAGGACCAACTCGGCCAAATCTCAATCGGGGCCAACTCGATTGAATTCGACCGAATTTTGATTGGAGCCAACTATGCTAAATACAACCGAATTTTGGTCGTGGTTGTCTCGGCCAAATAAGGTCAAATTTTGTCTAGGTCGACTCAGCCCAATGCAGTCAAATTTGGGTCGGGGTGAACTCAACCGAATACTTCCAAATTTTGTCCAGGACCAGCTGGGCCAAATTTTGATCGGGACCGACTTGACAGAATTTGGCCTAATTCGGCCAAATTTTGTATAGGGTCACACCAACTCAATCAAATACGACTAAATTTGAACTAGTCCGTCCCAACCTTTAGCCTAACCTAACCAAAAATATAAACTGAAAATTTGGATTGAATATTTTGAATTATCCATTTTGAAAATCTAGATTTAGAGTATCGATATACAATCCATAAAATATATAAAATGTAGATCGGATTGATATCCAAATCCAATAAAATAGATTGGATTTTTAATAAAATGAATATTAAATGGATTTGAGCATCGCAAAAATGGATTGGATCATGAAAATTAAATTTTTTTGCCCATCCTTAGTTTAACTTTTCAGATCATCCTCTGCTTCCTTCCGCTCATTTAAGAGTTCAATAAATATAAATTATTGTTGTTACCCTCATAATTTTTTATTTTTATGTGTTAAATAAACATTAATTATTACTTTTACCTTCATATTTTTATTCTTTCACTTTTATATGTATTTAATCTCTTTTTATTAATACATTTTTTTACAATAGTATAATTTAAATTTGTTAGTACAAATTTATGGATACATTAACAATTTTTTTATTAAACTTCTAAAATTTCCAATTAAAGGTTTAGTGTTTACGGATGTCTCACATCTCACGTCTTACGTCGCACGTCTCACGTCGCACGTCTCTCACGTCGCACGTCGCACGTCGCACGTCTCTCACGTCTCACGTCCTACGTCCCACGTCCCACGTCTCACGTCCCACGTCACACGTCCCACGTTCCACGTCTCTCACGTCTCACGTCTCTCGAAGTCGCACGTCTCTCACGTCTCACGTCCTACGTCCCACGTCTCACATCCCACGTCCCACGTCTCACGTCCCACGTCACACGTCCCACGTCTCTCACGTCTCACGTCTCTCGACGTCGCACGTCTCTCACGTTCCACGTCTCACGTTTCATGTCTCTCACGTCTCATGTCTCTCACGTCTCACGTCCCACGTTTCATGTCTCTCACGTCTTACGTCCCACATCCCACGTCTCGCATCTCACGTCTAATGTCTCACGTCCCACGTTCCACGTCTCTCATTTCTCACGTCTCTCGACGTCTCACGTCGCACGTTTCTTATATCTCACGTCTCTCACGTAGCACGTCTCTCACGTCTCACGTCTCTCACGTAGCACGTCTTCCACGTCTCACGTCTCCCACGTCTCACGTCTCTCACGTTCCACGTCCCACGTTTCATGTCTCTCACGTCTCACGTCCCACGTTTCATGTCTCTCACGTCTCAGGTCTCACATTTCACGTCCCACGTCCCACGTTTCATGTCTCGCATCTCACGTCTAACGTCTCACGTCTTACGTCTCATGTCTCACGTCTCACATCTCACGTCTCTCGTCTCTCGCCTTATCTCTCATGTCTCTCTTCTCACGTCGCACCTCTCATGTCGCACCTCTCATGTCGCACGTCTCACGTCTCACGTCCCACGTCTCACGTCCTACGTTCCACATCTCACGTCCCACGTCCCACGTCCCACATGCCATGTCCCACGTCTCACGTCTCACGTCTTCGCCCGTCTGACATCCCATGTCTCACGTCTCACGTCCTATGTCTCACGTTTCACGTCTCACTTCTTACGTCTCACGTTGCACGTCCCACATTCCACGTATCACGTCCACGTCTCACCTTCCACGTCCCACGTAGCATGTCTCACGTCCCACGTCTCACATTATTGCACTGAAATACTTGATTCTTTCATAAAATAATGGTGCTTTGGTTTACAGGTTGCAGTATAGCTAAGGTTCTTCTTTACTGTTTATCCTTCTTCAGATAATAGTTTCTTATTGATCGAAATAAGGAAGAGAAATGACATTATTTTACCGAAAATATGATAGCTAACCTTATGCAACAACAGTAATTTGAAGCTTTTGCAGATATCTGCTATCATTACATGGATGATTTAAGAAAAGTGTTTAGATGTTGGCAAGCAATATTTTTTTATTGCTTTTCTATTCTGACATTCAATATGCGAAGAGATGTGTCACAAAATTTTAATCAAGGGTGGGCAAAAAATCCATTTTTTATATTCCAATCTATTTTTTCTATGATCTAATCCATTTAATATTTATTTTATTAAAAATTCAATCCATTTAAAATCTATTTTATTGGATATGGATATCAATCTGATATATATTTTATATATTTTATAAATTGGATATCCATTCTCTAAATCTAGATTTTCAAAATGGATAATTCAAAATATTCAATCCAAATTTTCAGTTTATATTTTTGGTTAGGTTAGGGTAAAAGTTGAGACTGACTAGTCCAAATTTAGTCGTATTTGATTGAGTTGGTGTGACCCTATACAAAATTTGGTTGAATTCTGTCAAGTCGGTCTCAATCGAAATTTGGCCCAGCTGGTCCTGGACAAAATTTGAAAGTATTCAGTTTAGTTCACCCCAACCCAAATTTGACTGCATTGGGCTGAGTTGACCTAGACAAAATTTGACCGTATTCGGTCGAGACAACCGTGACCAAAATTTGGCTATATTCAGCCTAGTTGGCTCCAATCAAAATTTGGTCGAATTCAATCAAGTTGGCCCCGATTGAGATTTGGCTGAGTCGGCCCTGACCCAAATTTGGTCGTATTTGGCTAAGACGGCCTAGGGTGAAATTTGGCTGTATTCAAATGAGTCAGTCACGATCGAAATTTGGCCATATTCAACTAAGTCAGCCACGACTGAAATTCGGCCGAATTTAGTCAAGTCGGCTCCGGTCAAAATTCGGTTGTGTTGGCCTCGACCAAAATTTGACCGAGTTGGTCCTGGCCTGAATTTGGTCGTATTCGGAAGAGTCGATCACGACCAAAATTTGGTCATATTTAGGCGAGTCGGTCCTAACCTAAATTTGGCCAAATTCAGTCGATTTGGTCGTGACCAAAATTTGGTCAAGTCGGCACTTGTCCAAATTTAACCGTATTCGGTCGACTAAGTTCCGAACGAAATTTGACTATATTCAACTTAGTCGGTTGTGATCGAAGATTGGTCATATTTAGTCAAGTCGGTCCCGACCGACGAATTTAGTGGAGTCAACCCTGACCGAAATTTGACTGATCAGCCCTGACCCAAATGTGGTCATATTTGGCCAAGTCGGCTCTCGCCAAAATTTGGTCGTATTAGGCAAAATCGGCCCTAGCCGAAATTCAGTCGAATCTAGTCAAGTCGATCTCGACTGAAATTTTGTCGAGTCGACCTTAGCCCAAATTTGGTCACGTCGTCCCCGACCAAAATTCGTTCGAATGTCATCTAAGTTCATCCCATGCTGAAATTTGGCCTCGTTGGCCTCGACAAAAATCCTGCCAAATTCTATGGTGTTAGTTCTATCGAAAATCTAATCCACATCCATTTTGGATCCAAATAATGGATGTGGATTCAAATTTGTGTCCATAAGGCTGACACCAAAGAATTTGACAGATTTGGCCGAATACTTCCAAATTTTGTCTTGGACCAACTGGGTCAAATCTCGATCGGGACCGACTTGACAGAATTTGGCCTAATTCGGCCAAATTTTGTATAGGATCACGCCAACTCAATCAAATACGACTAAATTTGGGCTAGTCTGTCTCAACATTTAGCCTAACCTAACAAAAAATATAAAGTGAAAATTTGGATTGGATATTTTGGATTATCCATTTTGAAAATCTAGATTTCAAGAATGGATATCCAATCCATAAAATATATAAAATGTAGATTAGATTGATATCTAGATCTAATAAAATGGATTTTAAATGGATTGGATTTTTAATAGAATGGATATTAAATGGATTGGATCATAGAAAAAATGGATTGGATCATAAAAATTGGATTTTTTGCCCACCCTTGCTAAAAAATGAGCCGGGTTGGGTTGTCTCACTTAATCATCAACCCGTGGTGGGTCGAGCTGGATCGGGCCGGATTACCCGTTTTGACAGCTCTAATCGTTGTGTCACGTATAGTAGTTATTTTTAATTTAGTCCTCTATTTAAATTTTTTGTTCAATTTAGTACCTATATTTTAAAACGATTTGATTTTGTCCTCTCCAATTTGAGACCAAATTAATAAATAAGCTTAATCACAACTTATTTATACTTATTTTTTTTAATTCATACATCAAATCATTATACCTAAATATTTAAATTTATTACATGATAATACACTATAATAACAAATTTTACATGATGTATCGAATCGCATTTACATATTTATCCTCAAATAAAAAAAAACTATTATAAATTAACAAAACTAAGAAAAAGAAAAACTAGCATGGAGCATAATTGTAAAGAAAGAAAAAGTTGCAAACTGTGGCTTAGAATAGATGTCATAGCATTATCTATAAAGTATTCGAATTTATATATTTTTTTAATTTTTGATATTATGTCTTTAAATATATATATTTTACCAGTAACAAAATTTTATAAATATAGAAATATTTATATAATTACAAAGATAATTAATAAATAAAATAAAAAAACAAAAGTGTTTTTTTTTTCTCTCATCCTTTATCTTTTTACTTAAATAATTAGAAAATAATACATTATTTGAAAGATCTGTCCTAATCCTAGAATTTGTATTTGAAGAATATTCTAAAGTGATACTATCTGGAAAAAAAAATATTAATATACACTAAACTTTATGGGTTAAAATATATTAAAAACTTTTGAATATAAAAACAAAACATGTAAATAATACTAAGAGAATATTTGAAATAAAAAGGGAGACATGTTTAATGAACGATGAAATAATGAAGGTAAATTAAAATGTGATATCGGAATTAACAGTGAAAAAGAAAGGAAATAGAGAAGCAGGTTCCTTCTTTTGTGGGTCACATGCATGCCACCTTTTCCCATCAATTCCATTAATCCACCCTTTCCTTCTCTAACCAATCATCCTTTCTTCTTTTTCTTTCTTCCCTTTTTCCAAACTTAGTTTTAGGAAACTTCTTCAACAAAACTCACTAACCTCTTTTCCTTTTCTTTTCATCATTTCCCTTCTCAATTTTAAAATTTATGCATTTTTATCGTTATATAATATTTAAATTTATAGTTATTTATAAGTCAGTTTTTTTTTTTTACTTTACAAGATGTAAAGTTTCATGTTTTATTTTAAGAGTGTAATACTTTATTGTTATTAAATTCTGTAGATAGTTTATGCATACTATTAAAAAATCCTCTTGAACATGTTTTAAACAATAATTTAATTTTAAATACATTATTATAAAGAAAGTATATCACCTTAACAATTATCTGATATAACTTTTAAAATATTTATTATAAAATAAATAAACTCACTGTAGAATTCAATCTTGGATTAGATGAATATCAAAAGGGCTTTTACAAACACACTATAACTAAATTCTTAAAATAATTATTACAAAATCATTATTTTTTTTTTTAAAATCATAATTCATGATTAATTACCAAAAAAAAAAAGAAAAAAAAAATCTTTGCAGCATCAATTTATTTTTCAATTGAATTCTTACAGAAATATGAGAAAGACTTTTCTTAAAACAAAATAAGACACCTATTTATTTTTATTTTTTTACTAATTTAGTGGTGAGAAATTTCTTCGTACTTGGTCTGAAGAAAACATGACACACCCTTCTTTGAAACCTTGATTGTTCAATATTCTTTTCTTATTTTCGTTTGCAAGTAAATTTCTTTTCCAAGTGTTCCTCACTTTTGGTCTTCTCTATCCGTTTTTAGCTAAACCTTTGCAACATAAACTAGTTCCTCTTTCTTTGCTTGTGTGGTGGGGTTTATTCTCTTTCTTGATCCATGGCGTTGTTATTCCAACTTTCACCTTTTCTCTCACCAATTTCCCCTCCTCGCACACCTTCGTTTCCTCTTTTTTCTTGTGTTTTGTGATTTTTCAATATTTTAAAAAGGGAAAATCGAATTTAATATTCAAAGGTGAGTTTTTTATTCTAGAATTTCTGTTTCACGCAACCACATGCATGTTCTCTTCATGCTTGTCTGATCTGGATTGGATCACTAGGATCTTTGCCATCTGCACTTTTTGTTTGGTACTTGAGGGGTATAGTGAGTGGAGTGGTGGGGTTTCTTTGAGTAACACATGATATGAATCCCTGGACTCTTGGGCAATCATATTCATAGGACAAAGCAAAACATAGAAGAAAGGAACAAGGTTAGTGTGTTAGCATCTTTCACCTTCTTTTCAGATATCCTTGATCTGGGACCCCACAAGATGCTTTTCTTTGATTCTTGATTTTCTGTTATGCTTTCATGTTTCTGATGCAAAAGGGGTGTCTTTTAATTTCTGATCTTGATAGGGACCGAGCTTTTTCTGCGGCGTTCTGGAGGGGAATTGCGCATGAGGGTCTGTTTCATTTGTTACATCCTACGTTGTGGTGTGTGAGTGCTGGTTGGTGGTTGGTTGGATTGGGGAAGTGTGAGTGGGGTACCCTATTGGGTAAAGTTTAGATTTTTTTTTTTTTTTTTTTTTTTGGTGGCGTGTGTTTATGCTTGTGATTGGTAGTGGGGGTTGGTGGTGGTGTGTTATCCCTTGTGCTGTTGAGCTATGGCGGGGATTGATGCTACAAAGTATGGTCACAGTCCTGTGCACAAGGCCATAGTTTCAAAGGATTATGCTGAGCTTAGGAAGATTCTCGCCGGCCTCCCACGGCTGCGTAACACGGCGGAGATTCACACTGAAGCGGTGTCAATTGCGGAGGAAGAAAAGGCTGATGCGATTTCCGCTTTGATTGACCGGCGAGATGTGCCAAACCGGGATACTCCTCTTCATTTGGCTGTGAAATTTGGGGATGAAGTTGCCACGGAGATGCTTATGGTTGCCGGAGCAGATTGGAGTCTGCAGAATGAGCAGGGTTGGAGTGCTCTTCAGGAAGCAATCTGCAACAGAGAAGAGGGTATTGCAAAGATAATAATCAAGCATTACCAGCCTCTGGCTTGGGCAAAATGGTGCAGAAGATTGCCTCGTTTGGTAGGGACCATGAGGAGAATGAGAGACTTCTACATGGAGATTACATTCCATTTTGAGAGTTCTGTGATTCCTTTCATCTCAAGGATTGCTCCTTCAGACACCTACAAGATTTGGAAGAGGGGTGCGAATCTGAGGGCAGACATGACTTTGGCTGGTTTTGATGGTTTTAGAATCCAGAGATCAGATCAGAGCATTCTTTTCCTTGGTGATGGTTCAGAGGATGGGAAAGTTCCACCAGGATCACTCTGCATGATCTCACACAAAGAAAAAGAGGTGCTCAATGCCCTGGATGATGCTGGATTTGCAGCAAATGAGGAGGAGGTTCAGCAAGAAGTGGCTGCAATGTCTAAAACAAATATTTTTCGGCCGGGGATCGATGTAACACAGGCGGTTCTTTTGCCTCAGTTGACATGGAGGAGGCAGGAGAAGACAGAAATGGTAGGGGCTTGGAAAGCTAAGGTGTATGATATGCACAATGTGGTTGTGAGCATAAAGTCTAGAGGAGTCCCTGGAGCTATGACAGATGATGAACTCTTTTCATCTTGCAATGAAAATGAAACTGAGAGTGAAGAGTTCAATGATATATTGACTGAGGAGGAAAGAAGGCAATTGGAAGACGTGCTTCGGCTGGATTCGGCCGACATGGCCAACGAGAGTGACGAGGTTGTCATTGGACATCGTCACAGCTGCTATGAGCATAGAGACATTCCCATTGAGGATGGAAATTGTAACAAGAGTGGAGAAAACAAGCAGGAAAAGAAAGGATGGTTTGGTGGATGGAGGAAAAAGGAGTCAAAACCTGAAACGCCAAAGAAGATTGCTGCACCAAGAAGTTCTCTTTGTGTAGAAGAAAAGGTGAGTGATTTGTTAGGGGATTCTCCTTCAAGAAACCAGACTAAGCCAGGAAGACATTCTGTCGAGATAGCTGTGAAGGGTGATGAGTCACGGAGGAAAAAAGATGCCAAGGCTTCTTCTGCAAATTCTGACGGCAGAAGTCGTCACAAAGATGGAAATCGTGAAAATGAATACAAGAAAGGGTTGCGTCCTATTCTTTGGCTTTCCCCTAACTTTCCACTGAAAACTGAAGAACTCCTCCCATTGCTGGACATTGTTGCGAACAAAGTTAAAGCGATTCGACGATTAAGAGAACTCCTTACAACTAAACTTCCAATGGGAACCTTCCCTGTTAAGGTCTGTGCTTTGTCATCTTTTTAAGGCCTGTTATTAGAAGTATGAATATTCTAGGCATAATGTATGTTGAACTCTTTAATTGCTTTGCTTCCATTTTATTTTCTTTTGTATCACTTTCTATGATGAATTCGACTTGCTTCTTTATTCTGCTTATGCTGTAGTGTGCTGCACATCATTTGTTGGTCTATAAATGGGAGGTATCAAGTGAAAGTAGTTGCAGAATAGGAGTCAGGAATAGACCTGAGCTAGAAACGGATACTGTTGCTCAATTCAATAACCAATGTGAAGATAAAGTATATAAATCATTGTATTGTCTACATATAGTTCAAGGGGACACAAGATAATAACCAAGCAATCTTAAGTGACTCAAAAGTAAAGTAGCACTTTGCTGAAAAACAAAAAACCCTACAATATGTAGTATGTGATAGTGATTCTTTATGAATTGATAGGTGATAATGATAATAATGTCTGCATCAATGACAGCTTAAGTGTCATTGTGTGTGTCACTATCATTATTATTGCAAAGTAAAAATGTTTATGCTAGCTGGTCAATGTTAGTTACCAATTGTTTTTCTGACAATTAGTAGTAATGTTAACAGTGTTAAAATTCATGCCAATGAGCTTGCATTGTGGTTTGTTTTTCTTGGGATTAGGTTGAATACAAAAATAAAAAAATTGTGATTTGCTGTTTTCAGTCAATAGTAAAGTGTATTCCAAAGTGTATTCGTGTTTTGCTATTATCTCTTTATTTATACACACGTGTATACACACACACATACCTTGCTGAGTTATTCTTTTGTCTTAGTTTCTTTATGTTTTCTTTGATGCCTTATCTTTCCTTTCGTTTAAAGATAACTTTTTATTCTTATTTGTTTTTAGAAAAAAAAAATAACATAGTTGTAATTTTTGTCTAAAATCATGATGACATTTGTATTATTCTTTTTGTAACTCTAATTTTTCACAGATACATACTTTATCTCTATCAGTGATTAAGATTTCTTTCTTGTAATGAAAGACATTCCCATTTTAAGAGACTGTTTCAGAAAACCCGAAATAAGTTTCAATGGGTGGAAAAGCTCAGAGCTTATTCTCTCAGTAATTGAAGAATTTAGTTTTCATGAACCAACTACTTAAAAGCATAAGGTTTTAAGTGAAGATTCATGAATGGTTTTGTATTGAGTATTTCTAGTCTAGATGTCTACTTCAGCTTAGGCAAGAACATCAAATTACTGATTCTAGTTAGTGCACTCTACAAAGATTGCTCAATACTCACAACAAAAACTGAACCATGTCATTGTGCTTCTTCAGGAAAGGGAAATTTAACTTCATTGTATCATATAAATCACATGATTACTGTCTTTGTTGGCTTTTGTTTGTCTATTCACATGTTTTCTTTGCAAATGATGTTAATCCATTTCCTCTTGCATGATGATACACAGGTTGCCATCCCTGTGGTTCCTACTATCAGAGTATTGGTTACCTTCACAAAGTTTGAAGAACTACAGCCGGTAGACGAATTCGCGACGCCGCCGTCGAGTCCGTCTGCGACCGGCCAAGAGAGCCCTGCGGTGCAACATTTCTCAGCATCATCTTGGTTTCAATGGATAAAGGCTCCTTATCGCTCTAGCACATCGGCTCCAGGATCCAGCAGTAGGATAGAAAATATTCAAGACCCATTTGCAATTCCATCTGATTATACTTGGATCAGTGCTGAAGCAAAGAAAAAGAAGATGCAAGAGAAGAACAAATCAAAGAAAGGAAAAAGTCATAATAGCTAATTATGCCAGTGAGTGTGACTCTTCATGAGCAAGCTCCAAACTTGGAAGTGCTTTGGTTGTTTACAAGACTTTGGCCATTTTCTGGCAATTGAATTTGAAGTTATCTTTCATGTGGGGTGGGATTATCCAAGGAGTTATGCATTAACTATTTGAAGCATGTGGCATAAGGAAAAGAAACATTGTGATTCTTGCAATGATAGCTGCAAAGAATTTGTTGATTGTGTTTCAGGACATGTGGAAAACCATTATTAATTCAGGATAGTTGCAATCAGTGTTCCAACTTTTCATATTCATGATTGCAGTTTAAATTTACCTTTGTTTGGTTATAATAATTCTTTTCCCTGATTTCATTCATGTAAATAAACTCAACAATTTGCTTATTCGCTTTGAGCTTTATCATTTATTCTATTTCAGCTTTGTTGTTATTAATGAAATTTGGTATCAGTTATCATTAACTTGTTATGAAGGGGAATTTCTTCTTCTATCCTATACATAGTTTTAGTGAAATGATTTAGTTATCCTTTATTAAAAAGTTTGCATCCTATCATGTTTTTCAAATTTACATTATGCATTTTATAATTCGGAATATAAATTTGTATTACAGATTGTAAAATCTGAATTATAGTTTAGATTTTGAATTTTCTTGTAAATTTGTATTATAAATTATATAGTTTAAAATGTAAATTTGCATGATGGATTATACAATCTTGAATATATTTTGCATTTTGAATTATCTTTCAAATTTTTATTTGAATGATGAATGTAGATTTTGCATGTTCAGATTGTATCATCTAAAATGTAATTTACATTTTGGATTATTTTTAAAAATTGTATTACAAATTATACAATTTAAAATTTATATTTGTATTATAAATTGTATAATTCTGAATGTATTGTATTTTGGATTCTTTTAAATTTATATCTACAATGCAAATTTAAATTTCAGATTATCCAATTTGAAATATTTAGGAATTGTACAATCCAAAACTATAAATAAAACACAAAAAATTCATATGCTACCCTTTTCTATTAATTTTTGAGAGGGGTATAATTAGAATTTTAAAATATATGGGGTGCAAGAAGAAATTTCCTTGTGTAGTGCAATCGGGCTTGTGAAAAAAATGACAATATACATATCCCCAAACGTAGCCTTTAAAATTACGAAGCGAAAAAATTGTTCTTGAATGTTGTAAAAACTTTGTTCACCCCAAAAAGGAATTTCCATATGAATGTAAATATAAATATAGTTGTTGCATACCTTTTGCCCCTCCATACACAGTAGTTTATATACCTCCATACAAAGCTCTTGCATTCCATTATCAAAGGTTAAGACGAGTTGCATCTCCTCCATTACAATATTGTCCATCTCAAAGTGTTGTTCTACACCTTCACAGCTTCACACCTCCATAGTTTCAAGGCACCTTATCATTGCTCAAAGCTTGTGGAGGAAAAGTGGTTCATCATTGCTCTGCATCATTGAGCAACATTAGTTATGAAGTCGTGGATAAAGGCGTGATTTCAGCATTTGTGGAGAGGTGACAGTGAGGTATAAACACATGCCACATTTTAGTTGGCGAGATGACCATCGTTTCGCACGATGTGTCGGCGTTGTTGCATATTCTCATTGTAGGGCAGTTTTGTTCTTATGGTGTGTTGGATTTTTTTAGTGCCTCAAGCTTATTGTGGAGTTGCTTGGGGGTAGATGTTACTGATAAGAATCAATGTTATTAAATTTCGGTCATGGTGGCGCCATGGTGAAAATTGATAACGATTTCCCAACTTTTCGCCACAACAAGACGGAGGTGAATCAGTTTTTTTATAAAGGCCCATGGCGGCGCTTTTGGCATGGCGGGTGGCGGTTCCCTAGCGGTTGTGGCGAAAAATTCGGACCCAAAAGCAAAAACCATGATCGTGAACAGAAGGGAAGAATGGTGAAGAATGGCAACAGAAGAATGGGGTTGTCAGCAATGTGAGAGGAGGAAGAAGATAAATTGAAACCCTAAATTATCCTTCTTCTAGTGTTTAATAAATTGGGCATGGCCCATTAAAATACAAACCTTTGCAGATTTCTTACCATTCACTCTCATTTTTACCCTATTTTATTATTTCACTTACATTACTGCAGCCACACAATAGTAAAATTTATTTACCTTAAAATTTCTTTACTTTTCATTAACCCAAAAGTCCAAAGCACATTATTCCTTCACCCCTGCAGTTATTGTCGCCAGCCACCAACCCCAGCTGTTGTCACCATCGGTCGTCGTCAGTTCCCACTGCTGGTCGCCACTGCCAAATTTTTTTCATTTTTTTTTCTATTTCTATACTTTAATTATTTTACAAATAATATACCTATTTTCCAGCAATGATCATGATACTTCAAGAACATTTCATAGAAGTGACACTTGTTGGAAATATTGTCATATTTCCGCCATAACCTGTTACAGATTCCGATATAACTTTATAAAGGTTTTTTGGATTGCTGATATTTTCCGTTATTCGATATCCATAACATTGATATGAATGCAGAGATTATACATTGTTGTGTTTGAAGTGTGAGATTGAGTTGGCTTTGAGAAGTTTATGAAGAGAGTTATGTCCATTAGAGATGAGATTGTCTAGCAATGGCTTGCCTATTGCATGTAGTGCGATGCATAATATTTGCGGATAAAAATGCCTTATCAATTGGCGTGTCCTACATGTAACTGTTCCACAATCTATGGATGTGTGGTGGCCACTTAGGAGAGTTACAAGACTTACCCATATGTATGACCAATTAAGGGATGACTGCTTTGTCAAGACAAAGTTGTTGAGTGGTTATGCGACGTTGTTACAGGTAAATAGTATACATTATTTGGATAGTTGTTGTTATTGGATTATGCATTTATAAATAGTAATTGAGTATTTAATGTGTAATAGGCGTGGATATATAAGGATTATCAACACATGGGAAGAAAATATGTGAATCTAACATATGATGAAGTTTAGCCATGAGCAGTAAGATGTCATTGGACGACATATATCAACTCTTAGTGTTGTACGCATGCAATTAGACGCTCTCAGGTCTGCTGGGCTGATATGGACTTTTTATGATCGTTATCGCCAGACTAGACCAGATGAGGCAATTTCTATGTTCTCGGGTTTCATCCAACGGGGAACCTACATCTAGCGTTATTTGCCAGAGCATGTATTGCAACAATATGAGTTTGAGCATAGCATTCCCCAACCTCATATGCCATACAAATGGGGTGTTTATGATGTTATAAACAATATGTGGCTGAACTTTGCTGATCATCTCTTCACTAGTGTGTCAAATTACATGTCTATTTGCATGTGTAGCTAGATACTATGAGTAGTTTGAATCTGTCTCGCATCCATATGTACTCCCAACCTCCTCCATTGTGATTCAGTTTACCACATAATTTAAAGGGACAATTATACTTTCTTGTCCCAGTTATAATCACCTTCAATCCCAGTTTGTGTTTTGTATACTTACTTCCTCTTTCATAGCCTAACAACACACAAGTCTTCCTTCCTTGACATTCATTTGTCGTTGACAAACCTTAAAATTACTATTACAAAACCAAAACCAAACACAACCCTATGCACCCATTCAAGTAAATCATCCCAGGTCCCAAGTACCTCCTACACAAATAAATTACAACATAAGTACATTTCATGTCACTATTTTTTCAAACACACAAATTCATTTCAACTAACCTCTTGAGTTGTAAACGGCACAAGATAATCACCTCCAACCAATTCATCTTTATTTTCCTAATACCCCATTATATTGGATTCTTCCATCTCAAACATTTGATCTACCTCATCTGATATATTACTCCAATAATCCATTTCTATAAAGTTAGTTCAAATAACACAATAAGTTTCAGTCAAATACACAAATAACATAATACACGTACCGTATTGTATAATTTGACAATCAAATATACATTACGGATTATACAACCCAACATGTAAATGTGTATCACAGATTATGTTATCCGGTATGTAAATTTGTATACCGAATTACACAACCTTTGTTGCAACGTGTTAGATTGTATTCTCGATCAACTTTACGAATTACAAAACATGGTAAGTGAAAATACATTACAAATTTTATAATTCGTAATATCAATTCACCGTTAGGTTCTGTAATTTGATATGTGTAAAATTATGATTTATCACTTGTGGATTATATAATTTGTATCATTCACGAATTACACAATCCAAAATTATAATGGAAACGAAATATATCTTACAAAAATATATGACAACAATGAAGTTCTGCGGAACCGTCACCATCACACAACCACCACGACACACCCAATTGCCTAGCAAATACCACCAAAAATCAGTAACCACATGGAATCACCACCACAAATGAACTCACAACAATAAATAGCACCTATTCAAAACCCTAATTATTCATCACATTGTCTTATTGTGTGACGCAGGGATATTTTTGAAATTTTAACAAATATAGGGGTGCAAAAAGAAATAGCCTTTAAAATATCATTTTTGAATTACTTAACACTCTTTCATACCGTAGGAAAAAAAATTAACAACTTTTAGGAGAAGCCATTATATAGCACTCTTAAATGGGATTTATTATAACAGAATATTTTTTTAGAATACTTGGAATTCATTCCTAACATCACATGAACTCTTAAATTTATAATTTTATTTTCGAAAGAACTAAACGTTTGTTTTAATAAAAAGAAAAATAACATAAGTAAAAAAAGCTGTCTAATAACTTATAGTTAGGATTTTAAACTTAAAATCTACTTTTTATAAGAAATTTTTATTGGAACATGTTAATTTAAGTTTAACACCAGTGGCTTAAGATTCTTTGTTTCAAGAATTAAAAAAAAATAATTTTATTATGTATTAAATGAACTTCTTAAGTTATAAAAGTTTAAAACATAAATAAAAATGATAAAAATGTAAGTATTATAAGAGATTATTTACTTGGTTGTTGTAAAATAAAATATTGTATTAAAGATTATATAATTTGTGATTTGATGAGCAAATGAGCGGTGGTGGTTAAGTGAGAATTGACTTTGACTCATTGTCAAGATTCAAGAATTGTGGGTCATTGCTTCACCCTATTTCAATGGGACATTCCTATATATCAGCATCTTCACAATCGAAACCTTTTTCTGAAAATCAGCAATTTCTATGGCTTAACTTGGAGAGTTCAATTTTCTGCGTGATGCATGCTGCTCTAAACTAATATTTTCTATTCTAAGACTTTTGCTTCAAATGAATTTACCCTCACTTTCAGTTTCATTATAAGTATTCTTTTTTCCTCTTTTCTTTTTTGCTATTTTCTCAATGATTTTCTCTCGTTTCTTTCTTTAGTTTTCCATTATTGCAAAATTATGCCTCAGCAAGAGCTTGGTTTCAGACTTGTGTTTTTCTGCTTCTAATTGTTGTTGTCGTCATCTCAGCTACATTGGTTCTGTTTCTTGTTTTTGATCAAAATCGGAGTTGATTTCATTCACGAGTTTCATAAACCTATCCATGCATTGTTGTGAATGGATCTGTTTCAATTTTTGAGTTCGTCTTGATTCAGATCACAGAAATTGTTGATTTCATGGAATCATGTGCTGTGGTTCCACGATTTTTGTATATATTATAGTGTGAAAAGAAAGATCTGCAATGGAAGGCATTGATGTCTCAGCATATGAGCATAGTCCTGTGCACAAGGCAATAGTGTTGAGGGATCATATTGCACTTGATGAGTTACTTGGGCGTCTCCCAAAACTAAGTAACCCCTTTGAGATTAAAACTGAGGCTGCTTCAAAAGCGGAGGATGAGAAGGCTTCAGTGATCTCTGCTATTGTGGATAGAAGGGATGTACCAAACGGTGACACCCCTATTCACCTGGCTGTGAAACATGGTGATTTTATTGGAACTGAGATGCTCATGGATGCTGGGGCAAATGGTAGGTTGAAGAATAAGGAAGGGTGGACTGCTCTCAGAGAAGCTATCATTCACAAACAAGATAAAATAGCAATGGTTATGATCAGGTACTATTGGAATGACTATGAGAGAAAGTATTTTAGAAGGTTGCCTAGGTATATAGGGACTATGAGAAGGATGAAGGACTTCTACATGGAGATTACATTCCATTTTGAGAGTTCTGTGATACCTTTCATCTCAAGGATTGCACCTTCAGACACTTACAAGATTTGGAAAAAAGGTGGCAATTTGAGGGCAGACATGACTTTGGCTGGCTTTGATGGTTTGAAAATCAAGAGGTCAAATCAGAGCATTCTTTTTCTTGGTGATGGTGCTAAAGATGATGATAGGAAATTCCCTGGATCCTTGTTCAAAGTCTCACACAAAGAGAAGGAAGTACTTGTGATTTCACCCACCATAGCTTCTCCTACTGAGAGAGAGGTTAAGAAGACATTGAATCAGAAGTACAGGACTGACTCAGTAAGGGTTGGGATTGATGTGAGTGAGGCAGTTCTTGTTCCCCAGGTAACATGGAGGAAAAAGGAGAGGAAAGAAATGGTGGGGCCATGGAAAGCCAAGGTTTATGACATGCAAAATGTTGTTCTCAGTGTGAAATCCAAAAGGATCCCTGGAGCTCCACCACCTGAGGCCAGACAAAGGAAGAAGAAGGAGGGTGAAAAAATTGATGACATTTTGACAGATGATGAAAAGAAGCAATTGGAAGCTGCAATTAATTCAACAGATGAAAATGGTCCATGTGAAAAAAGTAACCGTGTGAAGAAAGAAAAGAAGGAAAAGAAAGAAAAGAAAGAAAAGAAAGGGAAGTCTGGTGGACAAAAAGACCACGAGGACAAAACCACAAAGGCAAACTCTGAGAACTTTACTTCCAAAAATGGTGAAAACCAGTACACAAGAGGGATGATACCTGCTCTTTGGCTTTCCCAAAACTTTCCACTAACAATTGATGAATTGCTACCTATGCTTGACATTCTTGCTGAGAGAATTAAAGCAGTTCGTCGGTTAAGAGAACTCCTTACAACAAAACTTCCAAAGGAGACCTTTCCAGTCAGGGTATGTCCTTTTTGTTATTTGATTTAAGCCTTCCACATGAACACATTCATTATATCTTTACATTAGTTATTTCCCTCTTGTTTTCCTTGATGCAGTACTCATTAAGGGGAAAATTGTCATTACCATTATCTTATGACATTTAACAATGAACATCATGTTCTCATTATAGTACAATTATGTTTTTCAATGATTGAAAACTGCATTATTTGATGTTTGACCTTCAATGCTTCTGATGGCAATTGATCTGAACTAATCTATGATATTCGGCAAGTTGTTTCTCCAATACAGTAGTATATCATGAAAATTATTAGAAAGCATTACTGTTTAAACATGAAGAGTGAAGATTGTTTTAGTCAACATGTGGCAACACTTTTTCCTGTTTGAATTGTGTTAAACATATATAACCATGTCACCTGGACATTAGACAGAAGTTGGTTAGATATAGTACATTTCTTTTGTAGCTACCCGTGTTCGTGTACAAAGTAATTGTTATGTCAGAGACTAATGGTATGCAATGTATTACTGTAAGATGAAAATGAAAATATTGAAGAAGGAAGGAGTGAACTTTGAGAATATATCTAACCATACATCATCATTTGGAACAAGCATTCACATTTATCAAGCAAGACTCAATTTGAGGACCTTCTCGAGAAAAATAAACAAATAAAAGCTTATAGTTCTAAATGGAAAACCAGAATTCTGCTTTCTTGGTTCTTGCTATAAAAAAAAATAAAAGGATAATAAACTTATCAACACATGACCTGAAATATGGGAGAGAAGAATTCAATTAAACCAAGAGTTCTCTCAGGACTCAAGAACATAGATTTCATCATGAATTTGGCTTGAGAAATCTGGACTCATGGACATAGATTTTAGACATGGTAATTGGTTACCCATTGGTGTGTTCCTTTCTAATTTTTACTGTCTAGCAGGAATTATTAGCTGCCAAGTGGATTCTACTTGTTAGGATTAAAAAGGAAAGTTTTGACATTGTTTATGATTTCTTTTCCTTCTTTGTCATGCTTATCTATAATATTTCCTTCTTTTTTTCAAAATTTACCATCTCACTAACTTTGGAGATATAGGTAGCCATCCCTGTGGTGTCCACTGTTAGAGTGTTGGTGACTTTCACAAAATTTGAAGAACTACAACAAGATAATGGAGATGAATTTGAATCAGCCCCATCAAGTCCTACTGGTGACCAAATGAACCTAGAAGAGGAAGAAAATTCCTCAGCAGCAGCACCGTCATCATCATCATCATCATCATCATGGTTTCAGTGGATAAAGACCCCTTCAAGATCTAGTTCATCTAATTTGGAATCTAGTAGTAGGGTATTTGATGAGCAGGATCTGTTTGCTATTCCCTCAGATTATACATGGCTTACTCAAAAAGAAAAGGCAAAACAGAAAAAAGTAGGATAGGGTAAAATGGATGGAAGTAACAAAAGTTATAAACATTTCAAATAGGATCTTCACATGGTTGAACAAAAAGTATAGGAAAACTTTTTGATAAGGTGATTTCAAAAGAACAAGCAATAGCTAGATTCATTACACATGTGATTGACAAAGACCATCATTTGTTAGAACTCGTCTTATTTTTATGACATCCTTTGTAGTTTTTGTATGTTATTTACTTATGATTATCAAATAGAAATAGTGTCAAAGATCTAAGCACAATTGTGATAGTAGTTTAAAACTTTGATTTTGTAGAATCCACACTTAAACAACACAACAAAATAAAAGTAACACACGATTTTAAAGGTTAATTTATTGTAATCTAGGATGTGTTTGGAACTTGGGAGGCTTGAATTGGGCATTGAAGTAGCTTAGTCAAAAGATGGAGTTATAATTTCGCATAAGAAGTTGATATCTTACAAGAAACAGGTATGATTGACTGTAGACCAGTAGACAATCATATGAACTCAAATAAGAAATTAATGACCGAAGAAGTTGAATTATTTTCCGACCCAAAAAGATATAGGAGACTGGTTAGAAAACTGATTTATCTTACTATTACAAGATTTGATCTATCTTTTGCAGCTAGTGTGGTTAGTCACTTTATGCAGACTCCTCAAAATAGCTCGGGTTAGCTTTGTTATATGAAGATAGAGAAAGCATTTAGGTCTCTGGGTATTGTGATGCAGATTGAGCAAGTTCTCCTATTGATAGACAATCTACTACTAGATATTGTGTTTTTCTTGGACGAAACATTATTTCCTGGAAGAGTAAGAAACAGAATGTAGTGGCCCAATCGACGGCTGAAGCTGAATATAGGGCAATAGCATCACTAACATGTGAACTTATATGGGTGAAGAAATTCCTTCAAGAGATTAACTTTTGTGACATCCAAATTATGAAGGTGTATTGCAATAATCAAGCTGCTTTCCACATTGTATCAAATCTAGTGTTTCACGAGAGCACTAAACATATAAAAATTGATTGCCATTTTTTTTGGGAAAAGTTGTTGACAAAAGAAATATGTACTGAGTTTGTTAGATCAAATGACTAACTTGCAGATGTGTTGACTAAGCAAATGAGGAGGAGGTTCAACAAGAAGTTGCTGCAATGTCTAAAACAGATATTTTTCGGCCGATGTCACTCAAGCAGTTCTTTAGCCTAGGCAAGAGAAAACAGAGATGGTAGTCCCTTGGAAAGCTAAGATAAGGTGTATGATGTGCACAATGTAGTTGTGAGCATAAAGTCTAGAGGAGTCCCGGGAGCTATGACAGATGGTGAGCTCTTCTCATCTTGCAATGAAAATGAAACTGAGAGTGAAGAGTTCAATGATATATTGACTGAGGAGGAAAGAAGGCAATTGGAAGATGCGCTTGGCTGGATTCGGCGGACTTGACCAATGAGAGTGACTGAAGAACTCCTGCCATTGCTGGACGTTGTTGCAAACAAAGTCAAAGCAATTGGCCAATTAAGAGAACTCCTTACAACTAAACTTCCAATGGGAACCTTCCCTGTTAAGGTCAGTGTTTTGTCATCTTTTTAGGGCCTGTTACTAGAAGTATGAATATTCTAGGCATATGTATGTTGAACTCTTTAATCGCTTTGCTTCCATTTTATTTTCTTCTGTGTCACTTTCTAGGATGAATTACACTTGTTTATTCTGCTTATCCTGTAGTGTGCTGCACATCATTTGTTGCTCTATAAATGGGAGGATATCAAGTGAAAGTAGTTGCAGAATAGAAGTCAGGAATAGATCTGAGCTAGAAACGGATACTGTTGCTCAATTCAATAACCGATATCAAGATAAAGTATATAATTCATTGTATTATCTACATATAGTTCAAGGGGAACCCAACATAATAACCAAGCAATCTTAAGTGACTCAAAAATAGCCCTTTGCTTAAAAACAAAAAACCCTACAATATGAATGAAGCATGCGATAGTGATTCTTTATGAACTGATAGGTGATAATGACAAGAATGTCTGCATCAATGACAGCTTAAGTGTCATTTTGAGTCAGTATTATTATTATTGCAAAAGTAAAAGTGTCTGTGCTATCTAGTCACTCTCAGTTACCAATTGGTTTTCTGACAATCAGTAGTAATGTTTTACAGTGTAATATCCATGCCAATGAGCTTGCATTGTGATTTGTTTTTCTTGGGATTAAGGTTGAATACAAAAAAGAAATTGTACTTTGCTATCTTTGGTGGTTTGCTTACAACTATGATCACACCATTTCTTTTTAGGTTGGGGATGGAAGGGAAACTGAAGTGAGATTGACAAAATTTTAATACCTAATAAATTTCAGTCAATAGAAAAGTGTGTTCCAAAGAGTGTATTAATGTTTTTTCTATTATCTCTTGATTTATACATACTTGTACAGACACACACATATACCTTGCTGAGTTATTCTTTTGTATTAGTTTCTTTATTTTTGCTTTGATGCCTTATCTTTCCTTTCGTTTTATGATAACTTTTTATTTTTATTTGTTTTTGGAAAAAAATAAGATTATTGTAATTTTTGTCTAAAACCACGATGACATTTGTATTATGCTTTTTGTAACTATAATTTTTCACAGATAGCTTGAGAGTTATACACTTTATCTCTAGCAGTGATTAAGAATTCTTTCTTGTAATGAAAGACATTCCCATTTTAAGAGACTGTTTCAGAAAAACCAAAAGAAGTTTCAATGGGTGGAAAAGCTCAGAGCTTATTCTTAGTAATGAAGAATGTAGTTTTCATGAACCAACTACTCAAAAGCTTAAGGTTAAGTGAGGATTCATGAGTGGTTTTGTATCAGAGGAGGTTATTTCAGTTCTTTAGTGTTTTTGTGATTAGAATAAGTTAAAACCATGTGGACACAAATTACTGATTCTAGTAAGTGCACTCAACAAAGATTGCTCAATGCTCACAACAAAAACTGAACCATGTCTGTTGAGCTTCTTCAGGAAAGGGAAATTTAACTTGATTGTACATCACATGATTACTGTCTTTGTTGGCTTTTCTTTTTCTTTTCACATGTTTTCTTTCCTTTTCTTTGCAAATGATGCTAATCCATTTCCTCTTGCATGATACACAGGTTGTCATACCTGTGGTTCCTACTATCAGAGTATTGGTTACCTTCACAAAATTTGAAGAACTACAGCCGGTACAAGAATTCGCCGCCGCCGGCGAGTCCATCTGCAACCGGCCAAGAGAACCCTGCTGCGCCACATTTCTCGGCATCATCTTGGTTCCAATGGATAAAGGCTTCTTATCGCTCTAGCACATCTGCTCCAGGATCCTGCAGTAGGATAGAAAATATTCAAGACCCATTTGCAATTCCATCTGATAATACTTGGATCAGTGCTGAAACAAAGAAAAAGAAGATGCAAGAGAAGAACAAATCAAACAAAGGAAAAAAGTCATAGCTAATTATGCCAGTGTGAGTGACACTTCATGAGCAAGCTCCAAACTTGGAAGTGCATTGGGGTTTTAGAGAACTTTGGCCATTTTCTGGAGATTGAATTTGAAGTTATGGATTATCTATTTCAAGAATATGGCATAAGGAAAAGAAACATTGTGATTCATGCAATGATAGCTGCAAAGAATTTGTTGATTGTGTTTAAGGACATGTGGAAAACCATTATTATTTCAGGATAGTTGCAATCAAAGTGATCCAACTTTTCATATTCATGATTGCAGTTTAAATGCACCTTTGTTTGGTTATAATAATTCTTTTCCCTGATTTCATTCATGTAAATAAACTCAACAATTTGTTTATTCACTTTGAGCTGTATCATTTACGTTTTATTCTATATCAGCATTGTTATTATTAATGAAATTTGGTATCAGTTATCATCATTGAACTTGTCTTATGTAGATGAGTGCAATCGGGCTTGTGCGAAAAAAGACAACGTAGAAATTTCCAAACGCAGCCTCTACAATGATGAAACGACAAAATTGCTCTTGAATGTTGTAAAAACTTTGTTGCACCCTTAAAAAAATTTATTTGTTTTGAAAATATATCATTTTTGAATGATTTAACACTTTCATAAAAGCCCTTTCAATAGGAGACACCATCATATAGCACTCTTAAATGAGATTCATTATTACATAATATTTTTTTAGAATACTTGGAATTCATTTCTAAGATCACATGAACTTAAATTTATAATTTTATTTTCAAAAGAACTAAACGTTTTTTTTAAATTAAAAAAACATATGTAAAAAAAGTTGTCTAATAACATATATTTTGGGTTTTAAATTTAAAATCTAGGAACAGGTTAATTTATGTTTAACACCGGCGTCTTAAGATTCTTTGTTTCAAGAATTAAAAAAAAGTATTTAATTATGTAATTAAATGAACTTCTTAAGTTATAAAAGTTTAAAATAAATACAAATCATAAAAAGTAATTATGATAAGATATTATTTGACTCAATGTCAAGATTGAAGAACTGTGGGTCATTGCTTCACCCTATTTCAATGGGTTCAACTTCAACAACTTCCGATTCCTATACATCAGCATCTTCACAATCGAAACCCTTTTCTGAAAATCAGCAAAATTATGACTAAAAATTTAACCCTCAATTTCTATGTCTTAATTTGGAGAGTTCTATTTTCTGTCTGATGCACTTAGACCCACACACATGCTCTGCTCTAAATTAATATTTTCTATTCTAAGACTTTTGCTTCAAATAAATTTACCCTCACTTACAGTTTTTCTTCATGATTTTTTCTCATTTCTTTTTTAAGTTTTCCATTATTACAAAATTATGCCTCAGCAAAAGCTTGGTTTGAAACTGGTGTTTTTCTGCTTCTAATTGTTGGTATTGTTGTCGTCGTCTCAGCAATGTATTGATTCCGTTTCTTGTTTTTTATCAAAAATCGGAGTTGATTTCATTCACGAATTTCATAAACCTATCCATGTATTGTTGTGAATGGATCAGTTTCAATTTTTGAGTTGCTCTTGATTGAGATCACAGAAATATAGTGTGAAAAGAAAGATCTGCAATGGAAGACATTGATGTCTCAGCATATGAGCATAGCCCTGTGCACAAGGCCATAGTGTTGGCGGATCACATTGCTCTTGATGAGTTACTAGGGCGTCTCCCAAAACTAGGTAACCCCTTTGAGATTAAAACTGAGGCTGATTCAATAGCGGAGGATGAAAAGGCTGCAGTGATCTCTGCTATGGTGGATAGAAGGGATGTACCAAATGGTGACACCCCTCTTCACCTGGCTGTGAAATATGGTGATTATTTTGCAATGAAGAAACTGATGGATGCTGGGGCAAATTGTAGGTTGAAGAACAGGGAAAGGTGGACTGCTATAAGACAAGCTATCATTCACAAACAAGATGAAATAGCAAAGGCTATGATCAGGTACTATTGGAATGACTATGAGAAAAAGTACATTAGAAGGTTGCCTAGGTATATAGGGATTATGAGAAGGATGAAGGACTTCTACATGGAGATTACATTCCATTTTGAGAGTTCTGTGATACCTTTCATCTCAAGGATTGCACCTTCAGACACTTACAAGATTTGGAAAAAGGGTGGCAATATGAGGGCAGATATGACTTTGGCTGGATTTGATGGTATGAAAATCAAGAGGTCAAATCAGAGCATTCTTTTTCTTGGTGATGGTGTTAAAGATGATGATAGGAAATTGCCAGGATCCTTTTTCAAAGTCTCACACAAAGAGAAGGAAGTTCTTGTGATTTCAGCCGCCCTAACTCCTCCTACTGACAAAGAAGTTAAGAGGAAATATAATCAGAAGTATAGGGCTGACAGAGTAATAAGCATTGGGATTGATGTGAGTGAAGCAGTTCTTGTTCCCCAGGTAACATGGAGGAAAAAGGAGAGAAAAGAAGTGGTGGGGCCATGGAAAGCCAAGGTGTATGACATGCACAATGTGGTTTTCATAGCGAAGGCAAGGGAAGTCCCTGGAGCTCCACCACCTGAGGCCAGACAAAGGAAGAAGAAGGATGAAGAAAAATATGATGACATTTTGACAGAAGAAGAAAAGAAGCAGTTGGAAGCTGCGATGAATTCAACAGATGAAAATGGTCCTTGTGATAAAAGTAACCGTGTGAAGAAAGAAAAGAAAGAAAAGAAAGAAAAGAAGGAAAAGAAAGAAAAGAAGGAAAAGAAAGAGAAGAAAGAAAAGTCTGGTGGACATAGAGACCACAAGGACAAAACCACAAATGCAAACTCTGAGAACTTTACTTCCGAAAATGGTGAAAGCCGGTACACAAGAGGGGTGATGCCTGCTCTTTGGCTTTCTCAAAACTTTCCATTAACAATTGATGAATTGCTACCTATTTTTGACATTCTTGCTGAGAGAATTAAAGCAGTTCGACGGTTAAGAGAACTCCTTACAACAAAACTTCCAAAGGATTCCTTTCCAGTCAGGGTATGTCCTTTTTTGTTCTTTGATTTAAGCCTTCCACATCAACACATTCATTATATGTTTACATTAGTTCTTTCCCTCTTGTTTTCCTTGATGCAGTACTCATAAGGGGAAATTTATTATTGCTATTATCTTATGACATCTAACAATGAACGTCGTGTTCTGATTATAGTACAATTATGTTTTTCTATGATTGAAAGTTGCATTATTTGGTGTTTGACCTTAAATGATTCTGATGGCAACTGATCTGAACTCATCTATGATTGTTGGCAAGTTTTTCTCCAAAACATTATTTCATGAAAATTATCAGAAAGCATTACAGTTCAATCATGAAGAGTGAAGATTGTTTTAGCAAACATGTGGCAGCACTTTTTCCTGTTTGAATTGTGTTAAACATATATAACCATGTCACCTAGACATTAGACAGAAGTTGGTTAGATATAGTGCATTTCTTTTGTAGCTACGGGTGTTCTTGTACAAAGTAATTGTTTTGTCAGAGACTAATGGTATGCAATGCATTACTGTAAGATGAAAATGAAAATATTGAAGGAGGAAGGAGGGAACTTTGAGAATGTATCCAACCATACATTATCATTTGGAACATTCATTCACATTTATCAAGCTAGACTTCAAACTTTTCTGTAAGAGTAGCACATAACTCAATTTGAGGAACTTCTCAAGAAAAAATAAAAAATAAAAGGTTATAGTTCTAAATGGGAAACCAGAATTCTGCTTTCTTGGTTCTCTCTATGAATAGAATAAAAGGATAATAAACTTATCAACACATGACCTGAAATATGGGAGAGAAGAATTCAACTAAACCAAGAGTTCTCTCAGGACTCAAGAACATAGATTTCATCATGAATTTGGCTTGAGAAATCTGGACTCAAGAACATAGAATTTAGACATGGTAATTGGTTACCCATTGGTGTGTTCCTTTCTTATTTGTATTGTTTAACAGGAATTATTAGCTGCCAAGTGGGTTCTACTTGTTAGGATTAAAAGGGAAAGTTTTGACATTGTTTATGATTTCTTTTCCTTATTTGTCATGCTTATCTATAATCTTTCTCTTTTTTTTCAAACTCTACCATCTCATTAACTTTGGAAATATAGGTAGCCATCCCTGTAGTGTCCACTGTTAGAGTAATTGTGACTTTCACAAAGTTTGAAGAACTACAACAAGAAAATGAAGATGAGTTTGAATCAGCCCCATCAAGTCCTACTGGTGACGAAAAGAACCTAGAAGAGGAAGAAAATCCCTCATCATCATCATCATCATCATGGTTTCAGTGGATAAAGACCCCTTCAAGATCTAGTTCATCTAATTTGGAATCTAGTAGTATGGTATTTGATGAGCAGGATCTGTTTGCTATTCCCTCAGATTATAAATGGTTTACTGAAGAAGAAAAGTTAAAACAGAAAAGAACTAGGAAAGGTAAAATGGATGGAAACAATAAATAACAAAAGTTACAAAGATTTCAAGTAGGAACTTCACATGGTTTAACAAAAATATAGGAAAACTTTTTAACCTAAAGATGAGGTGATTTCAAAAAAACAAGCAATAGCTAGACTCACTTCACATGTGACTGACAAAGAACTTCATTTGGTAGAACTAGCCTTATTTTTATGACATCTGATATGGATCATGTGGCAACTGCAAGTGGAGATAAACACAACATAAATTGAACCAAGGTGCAGTAAGCGTGAGAGATTCAAAACATAGAAGTTATTGATCCAAAAAGAGGGAAACAACTGCAATATGTGTTAGTTAAATATATATATATATATATATATATATATATATATATATATATATATATATATTAATTTGTAACCGTAGGAAGGTGTGTCTGGTATTCTTGAATTCTCCCCTTCGTCTTATTAATTCTCATTAGTTTATGTTATAGTATGAACCTTGTAACGTTCTGGTGTTCTATTAATAAATATATAGAATTCTCTCAGTTGAACAATCAGTCTGCATCTCAGTTCTTCAGTAGTATAACAACATCCTTTGTAGTTTTTATGCGTTATTTACTCATGTTTATCAAATATAAGTAGTGTCAAAGATCAAAGCACAATTGTGATAGTAATCAAAAACTTTGATTTTGTAGAATCCACACTTTAAACAACAAAACAACATAAAATTTACACATTTTTTAAAGTTAATTTATTGTAATTTAGGATGTGTTTGGAAACTATGAAGTTCAGACATGCCTTATAGATGGTGTGTTTTCGTGTTTGATGTGACATGTATCGGACACCGACACACGTATGATACTCATATAACATGAAAGACACTTTTTTAATCTTTGACATAATTTTGACATAGTTCCAACATAATGTTAATAAAGATACATACAAGGATTTTCTAAAAAACACATAAACATATAAATTTGTTATATAAGTTTCTATTATGACTATAGAAATAAGAAACAAATCTTATATAAATTTTACATGATCTCTATTTTTCACTTTTTGGATATTAGATAAATAAATTAGATTCATTTTTTGTATTAAGTAGATTATTATATTTCACTAATTTTGTTTATATATGATTTTGAGCATGCACATATTGGTTGTTAAATTAAATAATTCATAACAATTTAAGGGTATTTGCTAAATTTGTTATTTTTTTAATTTTTAAAGAACTTGGTGAAAGATATTGATGAAGTTTATTCAAAAGTTAAAATAAGCTTTTTACATAAACTACAAATCTAAAATCGAAAAAGTTATAGAAAATATTTTTTTACAACTTAATTCATGCAATTTAGGTGACAACAACTTCTATATCCAAATGATTTAGTTTCAATATTATTAATATCACTTCTCCAACTGATATAATGTCAGAAAGAGAGCATTATATATCTAAGTAGATGAGTTTTAATTAACTCAATCTCATAAAATCAATATGACAGAAGAAAAAAAAACATGCAAGTGAGATTTCAATCTCATTTACGAACAACAATTTGTTGGATGATACAGTAATTTCAATAAGTCCTAATCGAATAAACTTTTTTGTATGACTCTAATATAAACTTAGTAAGTAAATTTTAAATCTAACTTTACAAAAATTATTTGTTAAATAATGTTTGCATCTTATTTTATTTATATAGTATAATTTGAATTTATCTTTCATTGATATAAAATCTTCAAACATATCAATATATGAAATGAAAAAGATCATTAATATCCATTTTTCAATGTTTACTTTATTCATTTTTCCTCTTCTATTAATAAAACTGTGATGTCAATAGCATCTTGAAGACACTCATATCGTAAAACACAAGAAAGTGTCTACATGTTAAACCTTGTTAATGACATAAAAAAATTAGAAAACATGTCTTATTCTGATACAAGAACATCTACTCAAAGTTAAATAGGTGCAAACTTAGGTATTGGTGCAAGCCATTTCTAAAAGTTTTTTTTTTATAAAAAACAATTGAAAAATAAACCCTTATTTTGAGCTATGATTGTTATTATCTAAATATTTTCATTATGTGTCAAATATACAACTTACAGCTAAATGAATATCGGAATCTTGATTTTCTACCAAGTTATGATCATTATTTGTCTTGAAAAAAAAATGTTATGTCAATTATAGATCTTATAATTAAATGATTAAATTATACCTATCTAATTGATTTTAACTTGATTGGTAATTATTATTAAATAAGGTCTAATTTAAATTTTACATCATTTTTTTTGTTAAATTACTGTTTTAGTCTTCTAATTTGTTAACAATTTTCAAAATGGTCATTCAATTATTCAGTGTCTCAATTTAGTTCTCAAGTTCTCAAAAGTGACTCAATTTAGTCTTCTCCATTTAATTTAAACAAACGTCGTTCAAACAGTTATGAGGTGGCAAAATTCTACTTATACGTGTCAACGTTTTTAATAGGTAGAAGTAATTGACGTGGCATAAGTAGAAAAGGGGTAATTAAAAAAAAATTGAATCATGAAACCCTAAATGTTGGCAAGGATCCTTCCTAAATTCATTCTTCCCCTCTGCTTTGTTGTTGCACAAAATTCCTTTAAGCATTTTGTCCCCAGATTTTGGTGTTGAGAGACATGTCCGAAGCCAACTCATGTAAGTCTTGCACATGTTTGGGCAATCAAAATCGTGGTGTGTCCTCTCTTGGTGGTGGTGGTGGTGGAAGGGATTGGGTGTGTCTCCCATTTGTCAATGTGGAAAGGTTGTTGTCATGAGAACTGCCAGAACAAGTAGAAATGTTGGGAAGAAATTTTGGGATTGTCCGAATTTCAAGGTTAGGTTGTTGGGTGTTTTTTTTGTAATTCGTGATTGTGAATAATGTATATTTTGTTGTTCTTGATTTGATGAACAAAGAGGAAATGAAGATTCTGTTGGCTGTAATTATTTCAAGTGGTGTGGAGAAGATGATGTTGACAACAGAGATGATGTTATCATGAGACAAAGGAGGAAGATTGTTAGTTTAGAGAAAAGTAATAAGTTGTATGAGAAATGGGTAAAGAGATTAATAAGAATTGTTTATAAAGAGACTAATAGGAATTGTTTGTGTTCTTGTTCTAGTGAATGTATTCTTAGTTTCAGTAGTGATCAAAAGCCCCTAATTTGTTGTGAATGGGTTGTTTGTATTATGTTTTGTTGTGGTATGGTGTGATATGATATACTGCACCAAAGTTGTATTTGGTTTTCATATCATATATAAAGTTCCAAAATTAGTGAAATATGTGTATTTTCTTTTTATATATAAACCTGTTCATTTATATGTTTTTGGCTATTACATAGTGCACATAAATCACACAGAAAAGGATTGTAACTAAACAAGGAAACTTGTGATATATCAGAATATCAAAGTTTATATATAAACTTGTTCATTTATATGCTTCCAAAGTACTACAAATTAGAACATCAGAGTTTCTCCAAAATACCACAATCAATTTTGCTCCAAAATACTACATCAAGAGTGTTTCTCCAAAATACAACCACAATAAGTTCTACATAAACCAAATACATCAGATTCAGATTATGTCTTGTCCACTAACAAAATATAAAATACAAATGGTTTTCATGGTTAACATCAGATTCAGATTCAGATTAACACAATATTTTCATGGTTTTCAAACACGACCCCGCCTGTGCTGAAGTTTTGGCCTTATATTAGGTATGCCACGTGATGGGGGACGTAGTGGTGGAATTGGTGTTGCAGTGGGATGTGCTGGAACTGATGGAATTGACTCTTGGGTAGTGCTTGGTTCAGTTGAAGTTGAAGCTTGTGTACAAATCACGGCTGGTGGCATATTTGCACTTACATCAGGATTGGATGGTTGGGTTGCAGGAACAGATTGATCAGAAGTTGATGGTTGGGTTGGAGGCACAAATTGTTGACTTGACAAATTTTGCCCTTCATCAGAAGTTGGTGTATGGGTTGGAGGCACATATTGTCCACATCAAATAAACCATCACTTTCTTCATGTATGGAATCAATGGAGGGACCATCTTCAATCTGAACCTCTTCCACATTTTGTGTTTCAGGCTGGACCTGTGAGACACCACTCTTAGGTTGTACCTGTGATTCACCCAGATTTTGAACCTCAACCTCAACCTCAACACTTTCAGGTTGGACCTGTTCTGCACCATTAAACTGCACCTCTTCTAAAACTTCTGCCTCACACTGCACATGAGCCTCATTTACTAACTATTATGCCTCACACTACACCTCAACCTCACCACTTTCGGGTTGGACCTGTTCTGCACCATTACACTGCACTTGTTCTAACTCTTCTGCCCTACTGCACCTCAACCTCACCACTTTTGGGCTGTACTTGTTCTGCACCATTACACTGCACCTCAACCTCATTTCTTAACACATTTGCCTCCCTCTCCACCTCAACCTCATTTCGTAAATCCTCTACAACTCCAGCCTCAGTGTCATTCTCCACACCAATGTCATTCTCCACACCAGTATTTTCTTCACCAATATCCTCAGCTGGATAATATTCCAACATATGCACCTCTTCTGCTACACAAACTGGGTGAATGACATACATACGGACTTCACCACGTTGCTTTGCGATTTCGACCATATACAGTGCACCAACATCATCAACGAAATGCCACAACGTTTCCTCCAACACTGGACAACCTCCTACTGAATAGCATAGGTCCTTCACATTAATATAACCCATTTCTCTCAATATAGAAAGCACCTCGAAGTAAGACCATTTGTCTTGGTCACATGACAATTAGCTTCTTTGGTCATCAACATACTTAATTCCCCACTCATTCACGAAATGTCCTCCATGGTGAATAACCACTTGAAACTTGTCATCTTCCATCACAAAAAGTGAGTATTGCTTGTGAACCTGTGAAATGTCCACATACCCACAACAATATACTTTTATTGCAACAAATACCACCGACAAACCGACAGGATACACTAACCCCGCTAAAAGGGGACCATAAACTACACACTAATGTGAAAATGGTGGGACAACACAGAAACATCGAAAAAATTAAACAAATTTTCAATTGAAAACGATAATCAAGCGTCCAAATCAAAAACCCGATACCTAAAACCCCCCAATTTCAGTAATTAAAAACAAAATCCACAAAACCCTAAATCGCAAAGATATAAAATTCGAAGCAGAACTCACCTGGAATGCTCGATGATTTCGATTACAGACGACAACCACACGAACGAAATGGGTGTTGCTCCCAATTCCTCACACCAACGTAATGCCTCAAGACGTCGTTTTCCACCTGATCCCAATTCCATTATCAATAACCCTAATTAGATTCAAACGAATTCATCTTCCACATAAGCGTAGTGTTATGGGCCACGTAATTCCAAGTGAGACAAAGTAAAACAGTCATGTCACTGTTTCGTTACTGATTTTAACGTTGTTAACTTTGAAGGCTAAATTGAGTCACTTTTGAAAACTTTAGGACTAAATTGAGACACTGAATAATTAAAGGACCGTTTTAAAAATTGCTAACAAATTAGAAGACTAAAACAATAATTTAACCTTTTTTTTAGTCTTCAAAGGTCTCAAACAGAACTTATACTGTTGTGATATGTTCAAAGTTAGTTTTGGATTTTTCTTGTTGAGGTTTTTTTTTTCGTTAATAACTTCTAAACTTTATTTTACTTTATAGATTTTATAATAAAATTAAATGAATTAACCATTGGAGTCTTATAGATAATTAATGAATTAGTGATTGAAGTCTTATAAATAATTAATGAGTTAGTCATTGTAATCTTAAGAATAGTTAATATATTAGTAATTGGAGTCTGGATAATTAATAATTAACAAGTTAACCATTTATAATTATACGTATTATTTTTATTATACTTGTTATTATTTCTTATTACAGTTATACGTATTATTTTTATTAATATTTGATTTATATATTACTAACGAACACACAGACGTTGCATTTTTTAATTTTTTAAAAATTTAAGTTAAGATCAATAACAAATATGTAATTAATTTTTAAAATAGTTGTTAAATGTAAAATTAAAAAAAAAAACAAACGGTTTAGTCCACGCATTAAGACAAAAGAAAGTTTTTAAAATAATGATTTAAGACAAATTTTTTTTTAGAATAATGATTAAAAATAAATTATTTATAAAATAATTAATTTTAAAATAAAATATATGATTAAAATATATATTTGATCTTTATTTTCGTTTAGTTTTATCAATTTAGTCTTAATATTAATTTTTTAATCACATGTACCAATCAAAGTTTATTTGATTATAGTTTAATATATTTTTTCCATATTATATTATATAATAAAATAAAATAATCCTTTATTATTTTAATATAAGCATAGTTTACGTGCATGTATCTCATTCTTGTCCAAATCAGTTCATTTCACTACAAATTAACTGATGATATAAAGGGTTTCTATATGCAAGAATCACTCTGAAAACAAATCAAACATATATATTAGTTTACTATGAGTTAGTGATTGTTATTAAATTAATAACATTTTAAAAAATGACTCTCAAATTTTCAGAATCATATTTCTTTACAAACATATCTCTCATTTTAGTATTAAGATGCAACTTGGTTCTTAAATGTTTAACTAAATTGTATTTTAACAAGAGACTAAAATGCATTTTAATTATAATATGTAATTATCTACATGAACTAAATGAAATATTAATGTAAAAGCTGAGCTATTTTTAAATACTTTATTTTCATTTATTTACATTCTATAACTAAATTATTTAAACTTTCCATACACATATACCAATCAAAGTTCACTATTTTAAATTAATTATTTTTGAATAATTAGTCAAATTTTAAAAATTTCTCTTGCAACGGAAATAACATATGAAAGTTTTCTCTGTTCACGTCTCTTTTGTTCTGTGATTTGGTTTGGGCTCTTCTATCCACCTTGAATTCGGGTCGGATCGTACCGACCCGGCATCTTTCCCGCACTGATAAATCCATGTCCCTTCTCTTCTCTGTCGTGTTCATCTTCATCGTTCAAATTTACTAAAAATACTTTCTACTAATCTGGTATTCTTTTTCACCTTTTTTCCTTTTAATTTTCTTTGCTTCGTTTATGCTTTTGAAATGCGCTTCAATGCTTTCTTTTCATTTCTCAATTAGATTCTTGTTGGTTCTTTTAATTTTTTGTTTTTTTTTTGTTTGTGAACTGTTCGATTTTATCATCTATCTGATTCATTTTGCGTTGGTGGTTAGGTTTTCATTCTTTTTATTTTTCACAGCTTGTCGAATTTTTATCTAGGTTGATGGTGCTTGTTTATCCATTTGTTTCAGGTTTCGCTTTTTTATTCTTCGCTTGATTTTGTGGGTACAGTGAAGTAACTTTCTTTTCACATTTTTTTTTTTAGAATTTGAACTGTTTTGCTCCAATTTTGATCTCTTTTGTGATTTTTATGAAAATCATTCAGTGACGTTAGATGATAATTTGTAATTTATGTGATTTCAAATTTGAGTTCAATTTGTTTTTTATTTTATTTGATTGAAGCAGCAATTCTGGTTTCAGGTCAGTTTGATTGGGTTCTGTTTCTTTTACTGTTGGTACCAGTCATTTATGTATGCCTCTTACATTTCAGTTTTTATTGGGAGATTGCATTAGTTTTTTTTGTAGGTTTTGCTTCAATTTGTGGCCTCTGGGTGCTAGGTTCGAGCATTCAAACTATCATGTCCAAACAATTGGGTTTTACGTATCTTGTTTGTGTTAATTATTAGGTTTCTATAGTTATTTTTTTTTGTAATATTTCTCAAGGTTTTTTATATTACTATGCTAAAAGCCTTTGACTACCTATTAGGTTTCTATACTATAACCCTTTGTATATCATGGTTTATTAAAATCGGGGTCTTTGTTATGTATCCTAACATTGTTGTTAAGAGTAAAATACATTGGAACTTTTTTCTTCGTTATTATTATGTTAGGTTTTTGTTTGGATGTTTCAGTTTATTCATCTGCCTTTCAGTGTTATTGTTGTAAAGAAAACTATTCATATAGGGAAAAGAGTTTGAACTTTTAGATTTTCAAAAAATTTAAAATCAGGATATGTTGATGCTATGCTATATCAGAAGCTAACATTTTTTAACTCTACAATGTTTTTCTTTGTTTCTTTTAAAAAAATTTTTATTCTTTTTTGCTGGAATAAGGTAATTTTAAATTGTGCTAAGCTTTAAATTTTTCTTCTTATATTTTAGATTTGTGCTATTCACTAAATTCTATTTGATTAACTAGTATTTACAAATTGTAATGAAATAATTTATTTTGGAATATGAAAAATGTGGATAATGTACCCCTGATATTTTTTATTGTGTATTGCAAGCTCAGAATTGTTTACAGAATATTTGGTGTGACATCTATACTTGGAACCTTTTTTTACCAGCTTTACTAATTTTTGGTATATGGAAAGAAGACAATTTTTGTTCACAATGTCCAATATTTTCTTGCTGTGGTTGTAAATTCTTGCATTCTTAAGGAAAACCATTTCTACTTTGGTGTTTGACTTCTATATAGTGTAAAACACATGTTCCTTTAAAGGGCTTCCTTGCATTTATGTTGAGGGTTTGGGTTGTCCTGGTTTTCTACGCCGATATCTTTTGTTCTGTGCTTTTGATTTTGATTTTCTTTTAAGGGGAGGTTCTTGTCCTCCTATTCCTTTTGCATTCTTCTCCCCTCTGTCCTTTTGAATTTCTTCCCATTAAACTTTTTTAGTTAAAATATATTGTATTTGAGGGCGACCCATGGTGCAGCAGCAAAGTTGCGCCTTGGTGTTCAGCTGCTAATGGGTTCAAATTTGGAATTATATATGTTATCTGGTTTGCAACCATTTTAGGGTTAAATAGATTGGGCTGTAGAGTGTTTTTTGTGCATTAATAGCATCTGAATATGGAGAGTTCTTATATGGTCCATGGAACTTTTTCATGTGCATAAGTTACTGTCATTTGTATTTATTACTTTACTGTTTTTGTGCAATGTTTCATTATCGCTCTTATGATTTGAAAACAGGACATGGCAGAAGATATGGAAATTGATCAAATTGTGGAAGTTCCTGATACCCCAGATAGAATAACTGTGAGGGGTGATGATCAAAAACGTTTATGTAATCCTGAGAAGAGGGGCAGAGCTTTTAATGCTGCAGTTGAAATGAATAATAATTTCTGTACTACATCGTCCCCGTCAGAGAAATCTTATCCTTCTCAAAATGCTCCCATGTTTAGGAGAGGCCAAACAATGCATTCTAGTGGAGCTGAAAAGATGGAGAGAGGGAAAAGTATAAACTCCAAGGTTTCTTCTAAATCATCTCACCGAGATATTCCTGTTTTAGATTTGACTGAAGAGAATGGACCGAGCCAACAACTGAAACCAGCTTTCTCACTTGGTGCATCAAGAGATCATGCAACTGAAGACAAGAAAGCACCCAAAGCAGCTATTGGGAACTCTTTGTCGCCAGCCATTTTAGATTCGTCTGTTACATCTAGAAATCCCTTCACTGGAAAGTGTAAACTTCCAGGTTCTAATACATCTGTGGATCGTGGCAAGGGTATTTCTCTGTCTCAGGATTCTCGATCCCAAAATGATAAGCAAGTGTCTTTGCCTTCATTTGTTTCCCCCTCTCCACGAGGTAGAGAGAACAAGAGATTGGTGCGAAATGGGTGTATTTTACCTGTTAATATTGCAACAAGGGCTAAACAATTAGCTGAACAGAGAAACCTTCAAACTGAAGATGTTGAACAGAGCCATGCTGATCATGCGCTTTCTAGCAATGCAGTGTCGCCAAATAGTGTTGATGACATAGTTGCTAGAGAGAGAGGCAATGGTAGAGTTAAAGGAAAGGAAGTTCGTATTTATTCTCCATTGAATGGATGCAGTGCTGGAACTTTTTGCGCTGCTAGCAGGTAACGTGACCATGCTTCACTTTCAAGTTCTTTCTAATTTTTAGTTGATGACTTGAAGGTAATATCATCATTTGCTGGTAATCTTGCCTCAAGAGTTCTACAAGATTTATCTGCATGGAATTTTTATTACATTATATGAATAAACTGCTAGCAGCTTGATAATTGACTAGGTGCTGTAAAGCCTTTAACAAGCTAGTGAATCATATAACTTATAAATGTATTGAATCTAATTACTTGCTAAGGCTATCCAATATGTCCACATTTTACTAGAAATTGGTTCTCTTTGTTATAATTATAGAAATGAGGAACTGATACAATATAAATATCTAGATTATATATGTATTATTAGGAATGTTTTTTATTTATTCCTGTATCATGTCTTTGTTATTAGAGAATATAAAATCTCCTTCAATTGTTGTATTGATTCCTTTCTCTCAATATAAAAAAAAAGTACCTCTGCTGTCTCAGAAATATATGGTTTCAGCCCAACGTTTCTCTCTTTCTTAGAGTTTACCACTCTTAAATGGATTTGATTTTTGGGGTTACAACGGAAAATGAAATGAGATTATTTCTTCTTTCTTGGTCAAAAGGCATGCATGCAGTTCATTTATTGCAGTAAAAATTTTTACCATAAAAATGCATATTTATTGAGTATTGATCGTCATAATCATTGATTTTTGACTGGGTTGTTGGAACTTCTTGAAGTTTTTGACACAAGTACGTTTAATTAGAACTAAGGGTCATTCAGAAAAATAACAAGTTAAAAAAGTCTTCCTCTAGCATTAGGGTAGTTCTGATTGTGTTAAGAATTTGGGCTTAATGTCCACCTTACAAAACTGGATCTTATGGTGAGGATTAGCAAAAAGCCTTATAGGGCCTACATTTACCATATTTCTAGTTGATGTGAAATCTAAATCCACCAAGAGTGGACCTCTTGAGACTTCACTCAGCTTTTCAGATCGAGTCTCCATAGATTGCCCTTATAGCCTGCAATCCATGTTTCATAATTTTGTCAAATATTTTCCTAACCAGGGAGTCATTGCAAAGTCTGTTGGAGGTATGAATACTTTCATTGTGCTATGCAAGTTTTTTTTTTGGTTGGTAAAATTCAAACTAAATATTGGTCCCTAATGTTTATAGAATCGTTTTGGAAAGTGAAAAGGACGTAACATTGTCTACATGTTTAAATTGGTTACATCTTTTGTTTCTGTTGGCTAATACTGAAGAGGAATTTGATATTTCTTCAGTAGCCCTGCCATCAATCACGAAGAGGTCACTGGTACCAGTAATGATACAAGAAATTCACTTCAATACTCTGGAGTACAAGATGGTTGGAGAACTACTCGTAATTACATGAATGCTAATCAGCACATGTATGATGTACATGGGCATCGCATGACGAGAAATAATGGTGTTGGAAGATTTACTAATAGGCGGAATACACACACAGTGGATGGAAGAAACCTCGGGAGTAATCAAAGCAGCACACATGTACATGGTTCTCAATCAGATCATACCGCACAACCAAGTTCTGTGATCATGCTAGATGCGGACCAATCAGCTGTTAACCGTCCTACTGCTGACATTCTGGCTAAAAGGCAAAGAAGACGTGAACCACCTGGGGAATCATCAAGTTCACATCCGGAAGTGGTAGAGTTGTTATCCACACCAAGGAACTCAGCAAGCTCATCTCGGAGCCGTGGCTTGGATCCTGAAGTGGTTGAGTTGGTATCCACGCCAAGGTACAGATCATCTGAAGATTTAGATGATAATGACAACAATAGCTTGGAAGCTCGAGCAAGACAAGTGGAAGCAGATGAGATTTTGGCACGTGAACTCCAAGAACAATTGTATCATGATGATTTCATTGAAAACAGAGGGGTTGGTTTTTTCTTTTCTTTTCTTTTCTTATTTTTCTCGCCTCTTATGAGGTGTGGTTTAAGCATATATTTCTTTTTTTACAACAACTTCATCATATGTTGACTTGTTGCAGATTGATGAACATTTAGCGTGGGAGTTGCACCATGCAGAGGATCTTCTGCCTACATCCATTGATAGTCCCAGCATAAATCATCCTGTAACTAAGCCTTTTCTTCCTTTTTCTTAAATGAATATGTTACAGAAAACTCCTTTATGTATAAACTAAGTTTCTTGTATGTTTCCCTTAATATTATGTTGTTAAGAGGCTTCCTTTTATGCAGCAATGCTAAAATGTCCTGTATGTACTTATTTAACCCTTTCAAATATTTTTATAAAACTTAGATGATTTATGGATGGTGTTGAATTAAGGGTCGAAATGTCTGGAAGGAACTTGAAAGCTACATATAACATAACCTAAGATCCTAAGTCAATAGGGGCAATTAGGAATAATAAATTATTCTTTTAATTGAATTTTATACTGAAGAATTAGGAGTTTCAATTTCAGATTTTAATTAGAAATTAGTTGAGTATCAATGAAGCAATCTTTTAAAGAAACAAGGGGAGCAAAATTAGGGGATTATGGGGGCAAAATATTTTTTTCCAGATATTTGATAATAATTTTAAAACATGAGAGGGGGTGCTTGCCTAGGCTCAACTATACTTAGGTCCGTCCGCCACTGAACATAACCATTATCTTTGTTATTTGGCATAACTGTACAATTCTCTAGAATTTATCTGTGATGAGCGTATTTCAATGCTATTCTGTGTCCTAGTTAACAGGATGCTAGAGAAATATTATTAGAACTTGTACCCTCAAGCAAGAGGATATCTTGTTGCCTTGCCAGTTTTTTGTTAGTTGAAAAGTTGGTCAATTTAGAGATATAGTAATTGATAGCTGAGTAGAGGGGGTTTTGACAAATCTACTTTTTCAATATACAGGCAAGGCTTCCTAGGGCAAACAGACAGCCTCGTATATGGCCTAATCAGAATTCTTCTAGAAGGAGAGCTATGCCTGTAGTTTCTTTCTCTAATAGAATGTCACAGTTGAGGAGTCGTGCTACAAGTAGGACTCGGAATCCTAACATGCCATCTAGAGGAAGAGGCCCCCGGTTTCCTCTGGATATGGACTTAGACATGGTATCCTCATACATTTTCCCTATAATATTTTCTTCTTTCTTTTCTTATCTATCTTTCTTCTCTTTGCATTCCTTCATGACTTCCTAACGTAAATTTTCTTGCAATGTCATATCTTGGTAGCATGCAGTCATTTTTTTGTAATTAATTCCTTATCTTAATAAAATAATTCTAGAGTATTTTATTGTGTACTTGTTTAAAGGCATTCCTCCATTAACTGGGTTTTTAATGGGAGTTTCCACTGTTCATATGGTGGAGAAAGAGGAGTGGGAGTTGGTGCACGGAACTCGGGTGCCTTGTATTTTTAATTCTTTTTCCCCAGGTTCTTGTTTTATTTTATTTTGTACTTAAGAAAACCAAATAAAGTATGCATTTACTTTTTTCATTTATATGCAAGGACTGGTCTGGTATGGCCCAACTTCACTTAGGCCTAGCCTAACCCTACCTTGCATGACTTGGGCCCAACTTGGCTCAACTCAACCCGGTTCTACCTTACTTGGGCCTGACTCAACCTAATCTTGCATACCTTGAACTGATCCAAAGCTCACCTTAATTTTTGATTTTCAAAATCCAAAAAATTATCCAATCTATTTTATATTTAAATCCAAATCCAATTAAATGGACTGGACATAGAATCCAAAAATATGATTTGAGATAAATCCATTAAAATAGACAAAGTAATATGAATTTGGATGATATGGATTGAATTTAAATTAAAGATTTGAAGTTTTAGCTTACCCCTACAACTAAAGATGGATGTTAATAAAATAAGTAATGAAAAAAAAAAAAACAGAATGCAGGTGTTGGCGGAGGCGAAACTAGTTGCCGGCTGTGGTGGAACTAGTTGTAGGCAGCGGCGTCTTTGTCACTGAGGTGGCAGAACGGGTCTGCAACTATGTTCATTTAAGGCTAGGTTAGCCTTTTAATTTTGGACATGGATTGACTTCCGGTTTATGACCTAATCCACTCCATTTTCCTTTTTTTTTTAATTTATTGGGCTTGAGTTGGGTTATAAAGGACCAAAAACTGCCTTTTAGAAGTCAGGATTTGTTTCCTCAGGTCTGGGTCAGGATGGATTGACCTGAGACTTCTTCCACCTCTCGAAAGGGGTCACAAATCTGACAATATTCGCTGGACATTCTTGCATTCTGAAATGTGATTTCCACGATGTCTGTTCTGGGACGTCCAAAGTGGCCATGATGTCAAACCAGCATTGCCACCTCTGTGGTGGCAGGTACAACTGTCACCAATTTCTGACATGGTGCTACCATAGCCGATTTTGATAACACTGCTCTAGCTTTGGAATTATGTACAAGGAAAACTTGTTTACAATAAGGTGAGGGGATATTTTGAACAGACCGAACTCGAGACAAAAGTAAAATCTTATTAAAAATTTTCACCATAACTTCTTGCTTCCCCACCAAATTGTTATATAGTAAGAACTTGTACTTTTGCTTAATCTCATCCTCAAAGTGAGTCTCTTAGCATACAAGCATACATCTTTGAATTTGTAAATTTTGGATTGGGATTATGTGGTATTGAACATGTATAATTTTAATTTTCCATGGCATCCATCTCTCCTGTACAGAGACTTGATATATTGGAAGCTTTAGAAAATTCAATGGGGGATTTCAGTGATATTGCTGATGGCATCTTTAACGGGCGACGTGATTTCAATGAGTAAGTTTGTATTGGATAATTTATTTATACTTTGTGCGCATAACCTATGCTTCATTCTCATTTATTTTAATCTCTAAAATTAAGCTTAATTTTTGGTTCTTAAAATTTAGAATAGTAACAACTTAGAAAGTGAGAGGACAGAATGAGATAAAAGTACCAATGTGGGGAGGCCGCGTACAAGTTCTTCATTCTGTATGTTAAGTAGTACTGCACGTCACCAAAACACGAGTTTTTTTGTTGTGCAAGGGCCCCATAATGTTACTCAGTTTTGGCATAAGTTTGTATCCTTGATATCTGAATTTTTGAATTAGGTTCTTGGGTATGGTGGCTTCGCAATTGTTTACCGAAAGTTTTATTTCTTTTATCTCTGTTATGAATTTATGGTCCATGTTTTCTTGCAGAAGTGATTATGAAATGTTATTGGCCCTTGACGAGAGAAATCACCAACATACTGGTGCGTCTACTAATCTGATCAATAGCCTTCCACAGTCCACCATCCAGGTCAGTTATTATTTTCTGGTGAAATTCTTTATCCACTTTTGGGATGACCCTTAACACTGTCTCCTTTTTCCCTCAACCCTTCATGATCTGCTGGTCCAGTTTCAATTCTGGGGGAAAATGGAATTGATTTTTGATTCAATGCTGATATGTTTTATGTTCATTGTCACAGAATGACAACATGACAGAGCCATGTGCTATATGTCTTGAGACCCCAGTCAAGGGAGAAACTATTCGCCACCTTCCCTGTTTGCACAAATTTCACAAAGATGTGAGACCATTAAGCATATTTGTTTGTTTCTATTTTGAAATTATAAAATGCTAATTTGCTCTAATCTATTCTTGGCAGTGTATTGATCCTTGGCTCCAGAGGAAAACATCATGCCCCGTCTGCAAGTCATCAATCACCTAATCCATTTTAGGACTTAGGTTGTTAATTTATCTTTTGATGCATTAGATATTCATCAATCAGCCACCTCATTTTTTCTTTCAGGGGAAAAGGTAATAATCACAGTGCCTTTAATTTATCTTTTGATACAGTAGATATTCAAAAGCGAATAGTTACAGAAAGATCTGCAAGTCGTAACGATGCTGATATACTGTTACTGTCTTTTTTAAATTGTGATTAGTTGTGGGGCAAGAATGAATGCATTTTGAGAAATCTGTTATGACTGATGTTGTAATTTAACTTCTACTGCTGCTGCTGCTAAATACTGCAGAGTTGGCACGAGCCCAATCTTCAAAATTTTTTTTCTCTTAAAGATGAGAATAATGGTCCTTGTTTAATCTCTAACCAAAGTTTTGGACTCTTTAGGAGGAAGAGTGTGAGACTCACTATTTAGAGAGAATTTTTATATTGACGTTTCAAAGTTCACTAGTTATTTATTATTATATGAAAATTTATTAGAATAAATAAAAAGTACAGTATGAAAAAATTACATTAAAATCATATAAAAGATTACAAACTCGTCTTCCTTTCATACACAACTTTGTTTTATTTTCATTCAAAGATATAAAGGTAATTTTCTATTATGTCAATGAAAAATAACAAATTCTTGATATCTTTCCGTGACAATGGTCCATAAAAATAAATCTGTTTCTTTAAAATTTATAAATTATGTAATAGATATATATTTTTTATTAAGGTACATACATTTATAATTATTTTCTCAAATTATCACTTTATATTTTTTAATATCATAGTTTTTTTTTTAAAGTGTGCCATGTTCTTAAAATTTAAGAAAACACCCTTGTAATTTAAAAAAGAGAATAATTTAATATTTTTTAAAACTAGTAAAACATTTACTTATTGTAATTTTAAAAAAATGATGTCAATATAATTTGAAATTTACACAGACAATATTAGTGTAATTTATTTTCTTATAAATAAAAATATTATACACATGTCTACCAATATTAAAATCATTGTATTACTATCTATTTAATAACATACACAACAATTATTAATGATAACACTTTTCTTCTATATTATTCTAAAACCATATTTTCCTCTTCTTATTTTCTCTCTGCATTTTCTTCTCTTGTATATCTTCTCCACTCTTCCCTGTCTTTTTTATCTTTCCTAATCTCTCTTTGTTGCCTTTCCTTCACCTCTATTCTTTCTTTCTTTATCTCATTTTTCTTTCTCCTCTATTATTATCTAAAAGACAACATGTTTATGTTTAAAATGGTTAGATATTATATTGTATTAATTTTTAACTATAAAAAATTTTAGAGCTTAGTAATATTTATTTTCATTACGTTTGATATTACATTTTTCTTTTAAATATATATTTCTAAAAGCATATACAGTACAAATTAAATTTTCTTATCTAAAATAAGTTTTGAAATTGATTTGTTTATACAAAATATTTTAAAATGAAATAAATTAAAATTAAAATAATTCAAGTTTTAACCATTTATAAATTTCTAAAATTTTAAAATTTGTGGTTCTAAGAGGATTTAGTTCAAAAACTTGTTATTGAAAACTAGGAATAATCATTGATTTGATTTTTAATGATCCAATCTATATTTATTTTAGATTCAAATAATTTGATCAGATTTTTTATCCAAATCTATTTTTTCAGTAAAACTAGTTTTGATTTTTCTTTTAAATCCAGATCCAAATATTTGGATCAAGATTTAAATCTGGTCCAAATATTTGGATCAAGTTCAAAATCCAGAATTCATTTGTTATAAAAGAAATTTAAATTGAATTTTATAAAACTTGTGTCCTTAAGGCCGACACGATACAATTTGGCTAGAGTTGTCAATTTGTTCAAATCCACAGGACTAGGCCTTAGCCCACGTGGCTTAGGGCCAAAAAAGTCCACCATGCAAAAAGTTCCCCATTAAAAAAGCCCACAAGGCCAAAAACCACATAAAAGTTATATGGTTCAAGACCTACCCATGGGCTTTCTTCTTAAACATGAAGATATATTATTTATTAAAATATATTATTATACTTTTCGTCGTTGGCTTATGGTCGAAAGGTCTAGGACCCGTCTAGGTCTTCAGGCTAGGCCAAGCCGACCCGCTTAGGTCGTTGGGACAACATAGTCTATCTGACTCGTCGTGTCGACCCAACACGGTCAAGTTGTCGTGTCAGCCCAATCTCAGATGGTCGATCGTCAGGCCCACTTGACCATTTAGGGTTGTCGGGCCTGCCCGGTCCGTACAAGTCGTCTGGTATGGCCCATCCAGTCGTCGGGCCGACTCAGCTTGTCCGAGTTATCGGGCCCGCCCGACCCCATCAAGGTCGGCCCAACCTGTCCGGGTCTTCGGGCCCAATTGACTCATTCGGGTCATCGGACACAATCGAATTGTTCGGGTCATCGGACCCATCAACTCGTTTGGGTCATCGGGCCCGATTGACTTGTTCGGGTCATCGGGCCTGTCGAGCTCGTTCGTGTCTTTATGCCCGCCCGACCCATTCAGGTTGTCTAGTCTATCAACTCATCCGAGTCGTCGTGCCCGTCTAACCTATTTTGTTTGTCGGGTCCGCTCGACCCTTTAGGATAGTCGGGCCTGCCCGTCGAGCACGACCCGTTTGAGTCTGATTTAGCCTTGTCCATCTCAAACTTTAGCCTAATCCAGCTAAAAAATTAAATTGAAAATTTGGATTGAATTTTTTGGATTATCCATATTTGAAAATCTTGATTTAGAGAATGAATATTCAATCCATGAAATATATAAAATGTGGATTAGAGTGAAATCCAAATCCATTAAAATGGATTTTAAATGAATTGAATTTTTAATAAAATGGATTTTAAATGGATTGAATGAGAGCAAAAATGGATCGGACAAGAAAATTAAATTTTTTACCCACCCCTACTGAAAACCTTCTCCATCTATCCCATGAAATCATGAACAAACACAAGTGAAGGCACATGCTTCAAAGTTATTATGATTATAACACTAACAAACTTTCACTTTCTTTGTAAGAATTCATTTTTGCTTTTTAGTTTGCAGCATATTTTTGGAAATGATTTCTAAGATGTAACCAAATATATTATTATTAGTATTATAATCTGTAGGAGCCATTTTTTTGTCTTAAGCTTAATGGGCCTAACTCTAGTGAGTAAGGGAGGGCCCAAGGTTAGCCCACCAGCCTTTTTCCAAAGGCAAGAAAAACCCCTCAGTTCTGATTCCACTCGGTCATTCCCTCTTCTTCCCTCTCTCACTAAAACGTTCTCACTCTTGTTCTCTTGTGAAGCAGAAGTTGTGCTAGGGCAACTGCGAAACTTTCCTCGAAGCTAGTCGAAAGCTCCTTCAACGTAAGTTAAACACCTGAACCTTGTGTTTTCCCTCCCTTTTCTGTTTGGTAGTGTTGGTTCAGTTTTGGGTCGTCCTAATAGCCTTCTTTTCTTGTACACTTGTCTTTGTTTCAGCTTCTTAAGTTGTCGTTCACTGTGGTGAGCTCCTATTAGAACTCTCTTCCACTATGGTTTCCTTTTCCAGGTAAGAGAAGCTAGAGTTTACACGTTTTTATACAATATTCTACTTATCTTGGTTTGGTTTCATGTTTATTTGGCTTGTTTGTTGTTGTGGTTGCCTGGAAAATGTTAAAATGTTGTTTAGCTTTGAATGTTTGTTTGTTGCATGCGTGAACAGTGGAGAGAACTGGTATTTTCGCCCAAGCGAGCATATCTCACCTATGCGAGAATAGTAGAAGCTCACCTGGTTTCTGCTTGAACTCTTGCCCATGCGACGAGCCTCCATTTTGAGCGACGAATTATCTCGCTCAGGCGAGAAGGTCTCGCTTAAGCAAGAACCCGCAGAAACCTATAGTGTTCACTGTTCGAGCTCTCGCCTAGGCGAAATGGGTTCTCTTGAACGAGAGAGTCTCTCTAGCATGAGCGAGAACCTCTAGCTTGGGCGAGATTCGTGCAGGAAACATTGTATTGGCTGAAATTGCTTTATGATTGTTTTATTTACCTTTCATGCTCGAAGTATATGACCATGCCAATTTTGTATGCTTTAATGAGACTGAAATGGATGTGTTGGTATGAAATGAGACATGACTTGGTTGGTTGGCTATGTATTGACATGAGACTATAATGCTTGAGATGACATGTGAAATGTTGTTGGTAAAAGAGTTTCATGGAAAACTCTTGGTGATGGTATGGATTATGTATACCTTGATATAGGAGATGTCTAAATAAAGGAAGGTAACTTGAACTCTAATAATCATTCACACTCATATAAAGTAGAATGATTTATGTGGTGAAAGTGACAAAAAGTCCTAGTCTTTGGCAAGATAATGACTTTTAGATGATCATGAAATTAACCCGAGGTGTGGTTGATTAATAACCCCTTATGTCTAGACTCACATGATTTGAGTACCTAATGCTTTGTATGTTTATAACCGGATTTACATTATATATTTAAATGTAGATTAAAATACTCTGTTGGTCCTCGTATTTTTATTAATCTCAATTAGGTCCTCATTTTTATAAACTAGTATCAATTAGGTCATTTCCGTTAGCAAAGAACTAACACCGTTAAGTAGGTGCCACGTGTCAGCTTCTCGTTTTTTTGAATTTTTTTTTTTGAATTTTTTTTTTGAATTTTTTTTAATCTTTTTAAAATTTATTTTTTTAAAAAAAATTATTATTTTTTAAATATTTATGCCACGTGTCAGGTTTGCAGTGTGTCACGTGTCAATCTTATATGGTGACACGTGTCAAATTATTGTATAAATATCAAATTATTGTCAAATTATTGTCAATCTAATTGATACTAATTTACAAAAATGAGGACCTAATTGAGACTAATAAAAATACGATTACCAAATTAAAATTCTGCGACAAAAACGAAGACCAACGAAATATTTTAACCTTAAATGTAATTATGTTATAATCAATATTATACGTACTTATTACTCATAATATATAATTAACATCTAATCACCTATAATACATTCAATTATCACGTAACAGCAAAGTAACGCTGAAGAATATTTTCACGTGAATTTGCATTGGAGAAACCGAAGAGTATAATTATAAAAAAATTTCTTGTTATATTTGAAGATGGGGAACGGGTCTTCACTTGCAGATCCAAACATATCACAGGATCATATTTTATGAAAATGAAACAATGGCGTTTGACACATTAACCATTTCGAGCTTATGTAAGATCTCAAATAGTTTCATTTGTAGTGTGACATGTTTCGGTCTTCTGCATTGCATCTTTTCTAAACAGGGAAAACACGGAATCCACTTGTTTATTATTGTTCATTCTAATTGGGGAGAGAAGAGAGAGTAAAAGATGTAATAACTTGTGTGAGGAGAGAAAAAAAAAATATATAAGTGTGTATAATTAAACAAAACACATAACAAAACAATTCTGGTTTATGAATAGAAAAGTTTAAAATTGTTGAACAGTGGTTGATATTTCCACTAGCATAGGAGAAAGCCTTATTGTAATTTTTATTTGATTAGTAAGTAGGAGGAAGGTATTTCTAGCGAGCATCCTTGGATAGAAGAAGATTATCCACTTTCCGGGCATTGCATAGTTCATCAGCACAATCACCACTCTCAAAAACAGCAGCTGCTCCCATTCCAGTACCTGCTCACACCAGACAACCCATCATTTTCTGCAACATGTTTATTAAGCACAAGCCAAAACATACAGTGAGAAAGTGAGTGTACCTATGCACATAGATATAACCCCAAATCGACAGTCCCTGCCACGTTTCTTCATTTCATGCAACAGTGTAGCAACACATCGAGCACCTACAAAAAAAATTGAAAAACAAAATGTCATGTATTATTCGAATTTAGCAAGTGAACGTGACAAAAATCCTACAGAAATTTTACAAGTAACATCAGTTGTCCAGAACAGAAGAAAATAAGACAAAGAGATAGATTTGAAACGGAGATTGGATAACCGAGGAATTGAAAAACATACTCTCATTGGATCTCTCATGAATCAAAGTTAGTATATTTTTTGTGATTTATGTATGTTAATATGTAAGAATCTTAAATCTTAAGTAGTTTTCTGAAATTAAATTAGGAATGTATGAAAATTACAAAGAACTTACATGAACTGCTATACTCTTGAATAAAAAGAATTAGGCTGTATCACTATAAGTTATAACTTTTGACTTATCCAACAAGGGATTGGAGTATGGTGTATAGATAACAGTGGTGTTGTTGCATTTGGAATGTAAGATAAAAAGTTGTGATATACACCTGTTGCACCTAGAGGATGCCCAATTGCCATTGCACCTCCATTAACATTGATCTTTTCTGGATCAAGTCCTAGCTTGTTTCGGCAATACACGAACTGGGAAGCAAATGCCTTAACACAAACAAATTATTGAAGTTAGTATATGTAAATTCAGACAGAGAAAACGGAAAATGTAACACAAACACATTGGTCAAGTACCTCATTTATTTCAAAAAGATCAATATCATCAAGCTCTAGACCTGCAGCCTTAACAGCAACAGGAATTGCAGCAGCAGGGCCCACACCCATGATTGCAGGATCAACACCAACTGCTGAGAAAGTCCTGGATGACAGCCAATAAATAATGTTCACATTTCTATCTTATCAATTATTCAATTTCAAATTTTAAGCACATTGATAATATAGTTTATGATTTTAGAATGGAACAATTCATTACAAGAAAGATAAATATATATAAATATGAAGTTCCAGTTTCTAAAAGAAATGCTTGACAGGTTTGTTCAAAAATTGTTCTCTTCCTAGATAATATTGTATGAATCTTGTATTTAGGGATTATAGTGAATGAAAGTTCCTTTCTATTTTACTAAGGGGTGCACTTGTATAAGAAACATGACAAAACAGGAATTTGTCAGTACTTATTTTTTGAATGTATTTTGAGTTCTGTGCAATTATGCTTTTGGTGAATAAAGCACTCTACGTGAAAACGTGTGCCAAAATGTTGCTGGTATAGTTGGCAAGAAAATTGGTACTAATCTAGTAGGATTTGATAGTCAAATATACACCTAGCATAAGGAACTAGATATACCATTTACTAAACCAGATAAGTATAAATGTGTGTTGTTTGGCCAAAACAGAGAAAAAGTGCATCATTCTGCAGCTGAGCACTAATTTAATAATTCCAAAATATATTTTTTCTCAATTTTTTAAAAACTTAATTCAAACTTTAATCTAGAGCATTGACATTTCAATATGCACTGGATATATAAATATTTCCATTGACTAAAGCTAATATGGCACAGACTATGTACCTGAATACACCAAGAATGGGTAGGCCCTTTTGCTGTGCAATACTTCTTTTCATAAGCAGAACAGCTCCAGCTCCATCACTCACCTGGCTAGAATTACCTAAAGCACAGGTATCACATGATTAAACTTAGAACATCAATTAGAAGGGATTTGGGGAAATGAATCAGGTTTTTTTGATCTTATACCAGCAGTAGTGGTTCCATCTTTCTTGAAGACAGGTTTGAGCCTCCCTAGATCAGATACTGTTGTCCCAGGTCGAATTCCATCATCAACAGAAATGGTGACAGGTTTCTCCTCACCAGATTTAGGGTCCACAATCTGTTAGAAAAAAAAAAAAAAGGTTATATTCAGCACCCAAGACGCCAAAGAAAGATTCAATATACCCTGTAACGGCAATACCTTGGTGGAAACTGGGATAATTTCATCTTTAAATCTACCAGAAGCAGTAGCTGCAGCAGCTCGTCTATGAGACTCAACCTAACAACATAAACAACATAATTGTTAAGAAGCTTCAGTTCAAAGTCATTAAATTATAAAATACGAAATCTTAAATTAAGAAAACATATATCCAACTTACTGCAGCCAGATCTTGTTCCTTCCTTGAAACACCAAAGCGATTTGCAACATTTTCAGAGGTAATACCCATTGGAAGAAGACAGTTTTGAGCTTGCTCAAACATTTTTACCTGTCACAACACCAAAGAAAATATCATAACCTTGCAGCCATGTTAGAAGTTTTATTTCCTAAAATAAAAATTAAGATTATATAATAAAGCCGAGGAGATGGAGAGATGAAAAGAGGGAAAAATACTTTAGGATTAACTGATCCTTCCCATGCCATTGGATTCGCTGTCATAGATTCCAAACCAGCACCAATGCCTAAACAAAATAAGTAAAGATAACATAAGACGCTAAAAATCATTAACAATCACAAGAAGAACAACAAAGAAAAATGGTGCATCCTTTACCAATGTCATAGAATCCAGCCCTTATAGCAGCAGCTACATCAGCAACAGCCTGGAGTCCAGACGAACATTGCCTATTAACAGTCCTAACAGGTACAGTTTCTGGATGGAAATAAAATCACATGTACTATCAATAACAAATCAGAGTCACATATCAGGTTCACAAGCACGGAATATGTACACATACCAGGAAAACCAGCATAAAATGCAGCCATTCGGCATTCACTAGCTCTTTGAGATCCAGGAGCCAATACAGAACCCACAACAATATCCCCAACTTCACTTGGGTTGACATTGGTTCTCTCAATTACAGCCTATGATGAAAACCCATGTTCATGTAGAGTTATAGAATAGAAAGTTACATTTAATACAGTAAACTATAAACTAGAGTTACAAATACCTTTGCACAAATCAACACAGCTTAAGAAAAGCAGTTATTTATTAGAACTCATCCAAAATTGAAAATGCACAAAAACTAAAAATCAAAAGCAAAGAACTGAAACCTTTAAAACAGGAGCCAGTAGATCATCAGCATGAGTGTCTTTGAAACCACCACGCTTAGATTTGCAAAGAGCAGTTCGATAAGCACTGCAGAATTGGAAATACATAATTTTGGGTAAAAGATAAAGATCCATCAAAAACAAATCCTCATAATTCACAGCTGTAAACTGTCATTAGATAAATAAAACTTGTTTAACATGACATATTTCAATTGAGTAAGAGCACAACTTACGCCACGATCACAACATCGTCCCCAAATGTAGATGTCCTGTGATAAGCAGCACTATCCCCCGCCGCACATGCTGAAGCCTGGTGATCAAGAGTTCAACAAAGAAACAATCAACTGACAGCAAATAAAAGCATCAATATACAAATTGTTTTGTGATAAAAATATACAACAAACGCCTAACAATCCATCAAGGAAACCATGTGTAGCATAAGAATCATATGTGCACAATTTCTCAAACGCCCTGTCGGGCATATAAAATCATAAATATATACAAGATCAAAACTTAGAAAGAATTCTTAGCAAACAATTAATCAAGAAAAAAAAAATCGGATTTAAATGTCAAAAGGGAAACATGAACACGTTCCATTTCAAAACAAGTGAAACAACCTATTGAACAAATATAAGCACGTTCAGTACATGAACACGTCCATATACATATTACTCTTTTATAAATAACAAAATCCTAACAATCAATCAAGGAAACTATATGTAGAAAAAAGAGTCATGTTTTTCCTTCTTCCAAGACCCGCACTCTAGCAGCCTACAAAATCACAAAATACATCCACGAAAAAATATTTCTTCACAATTCTGAGGGTAATAATCAATCAAGAGAAAACAAGATACAAGATCAAAACTTTTATAAAATTCTGAGCTAACAATCAAAGAAGAGAACAAATTGTCACAGAATTAACAAAAGGGTAATCAACACACATGTCAAACAACCTATGAAATGAATATGCAAATATTTTGAGCTAATAACCAATCAAGGGAGCTGATCATGGCAAAGTTAGCGAAAGGGACGGTTTTTCCAAAAGCCAAACAAGCATCAAAAGATTAAACGAAAAGGGTAACGACGAAAACGCCATGTTAGTGGTAAGAAAGTGAAGACAGAAAAAGGGAATGAAAGAAACTAACAGAGAGAGAGGATGATTCATTGGCGTGGGTGGATGATGAAGGGTTGAGATGATGAAGCAAAATCTTCTGTCTGTTGATCGCTTTCTCCATTTTTGAGTTTCGTGATTTGGAAAGTAAATCGAATTCGCAGAGAAAGGAAGAATGGTGAGATTCAAAGAAGAGATTTGATTTGATCACTTCATACTTCCGTTTATTTATCCAGTTTGGAAGCAACAAAAAAAGTCATAATTATTTTCACATATTATTATAAATTTATTATACCAAATTGTAATTTGGCTTTTATCTAATATTCAATGTATGTTTTTGTCTTTTTTTGTGATTTTTCCTTACAGATTTAGAAATTTCATAATTTTTATTACATATTCATTTTTTTAAAGTTTATTTTCTTTTTTTTATATTCATTTCATTAAATTTGTTCACCATATTTTGATAAGAAAGTGTTATGTCGAGGTTTATTATAAGTAAATAAATAAAACATACCTTGAATTCAATATTTTAAAAAATATAACAATTTACTAACAAAATCCAAGACTAAAATCATGAAACAAATATTATTGTTAAAAAAAATACATTTTTCACTTCTTATTTAATATGTTATTCTGATAATTTTCTAATAGAGATGTTTGAAGAAGTCATAACGATATGTTAAGAGGAATATTTATCTTATTAAAAATAGTTTTGCTTGAATTATTAATTTCATTAATATAAATATATAATTTCAATATTGTTTTGATATAAATTTTATCTTATATTATAATAGTTCTATTTTTTTATTTTTATGAGTGTTTTTTTTTTTCACTTGACTATGGTAATGATAAAAAGGATGACAATATGGATTTAGTTCGTTGGATCAACTTGCAGGTTTGCAAAAAAAAAAATGCAGGCACGCTGAGATATTGAGCTTGCTAGCCTGCAAAAATCCAACCCGCATAATCCGTAGCTTGCTCAGGCTGCGACCTGCATAAAAAAGACTTGCACTTGTGTATATTGGTTACTTTTCTTCTAAACTTCTACATAAATGTACCAAATTCTTGTATGAGTGGTAAACACAAGTGTATGTATTCTGGGATGTGCTAAAATTTGAAGAATACATGGTATATGTTAAAGTATGAATATGAATATGATGGAAATGTTGAATTATCAATTTATCATCCACTCCCTAAAGTCTTTGCTTAATCTTGTGAAAGTTTTTCAATTTGGTGAACATTTAAAGCTTTATCATATGATTTAAAAACAAAAAAAAAAAAACAAAAACAAAAGCAAGTTGGAACATAACTTATGCGGGACGGACCAAACTTTTCAACCCGCATTATGGGGGTTGCCCTGTCATGGCTTGGTTTGGGGACATTGGTCCTAAGTGTTGGGACATCAATGGAAGATTTGGTAGCAAGCATAATAGGTGCAAAGTCTCACGAGTCTATTCAATATACTAGTCTTGTGGAAGTAGATTTTAGATTTATCTAGTTATTTGAAATGTTTTGGATTTATGGTTGTTTAAGCCATTAGACTGAGATATGTGGACTGATACCTGGTATTTGATTCAATGTATGTGAAGTATACGCATTCTTGGATTGGTTCATATAATGAAATGATATTGTTGAATGAGTTGTTAGGTTGAAGCAATTGATTTATTTAAATGGAAAAATGAGAAAGACTAAGTTAAGAAGTGATTTGTAAGGCCCAGTTATTCTCCGTTTGGTTTATTTTATGGATTGTCCACTCCTTGGGCTTAAGGAGAGCTAGCCCAATTCATTTTTCTAACCTAAAGCGCCCAAAACCCTAATCTGAGCTCACTTTCGTAAAAACATATTCCCTTCTCTTAGAGCTGCTGCCGTCTCTGCTAGGGTTCCAGAGCGCACCTTCCGTTCACATTTCGCTTAACTCCGTTCTTGACCCACGTAAGTGTTTCCAATCCATGCTCCTATAATTCTCTGGTCCTATTTGTCGTGTGTAGTGTTAGAGCTTCAGTAGTAAACACTCCCTGTTCGTTTTTCCAGCTCTGTGATCTCCTCCTAAAGCTGTGGTACTCCGCTGTTCGGTGTCGGGACACTTTAAACTAGCTTGTTCCAGGTAGGGAAGCTAGAACCCACTCGTGTATTTCATTTTTTTTACTGCTGTTTCACTGTTGTACTGAGGGTCTTTGACTGATTTGAGGCTCTGTGTGCTTAAAATGCGTTTGGTATGTTGTTTTGGTGTGGTGAGAACGACTGTTGCAGAAGAACAGTGGCGAAGCCTGTTACTCTCGCCCAAGCGAGCCAGTCTCGCCTAGGCGAGATGAACAGGGACTCGCCTGGATCATTTTTGCGTGAAAGGTCGCCCAGGCGACCAGCTCGACTTTTGAGCGAGTGAGTACCTCGCCCAGGCGAGAGGGGTCTCGCCTAAGTGAGATCCCGCGTGTGCTCCTGCCCCTTTCTTGAGCCCTCGCCTAGGCGAAGAGGGACTCGCCTGAGCGAGCACGTCTCGCCTGAGCGAGACCCTTCAGCCCTGAGCGAGGGGCTGGGCGAGACAGTGTGCTATTTGGATGTTCGGTTGTTCCTGGATGGTTAGTATTGGTTTGGAAATGAATGGTATGATGAGAAACATGTATATAATGGAATGTTATGTATGCTTGGCATGATTAATGAATTGCGTTTGGGTATGATCTTGGCATGTGAAATGAATGAGTGGTTTGGAACTAAAGGAACATGGTATTGATATGAGAGGAGGCCCTAGACTCATGGGGTGATGATGATCCGATGTATGGATTCAGAATGTGATGCGTATGAGGAATTAATCTCAGGGGTTGGTATGGAATTTTAAATATGATTTAGTGTTCCCTTTTGATGATTTATGAATGTTGGTATGCGTCAACGTGTAAATTCCTTGGGGTCTTAGGTGAGACCTCCGGGGTCGCGCTTCAGTGGTCGGGACGTAATCCCATGGCCCCTGTTAGTGGGTGTCCATGGTGGTGCCCCATCTGTATAACTAGGTAAGGATTCAAGTTAAGGTTGCATCCTGACACTTTAAGGAGTCAGTCAGTCTCACTTAGAGTGGACTAACTCCTGTGGTGAGAGTAGCAGGAGGCCCGAAATTCATTTAGGGCTAACCTTATGATGAGGAAAATTTGATTCATCGTAACACTTGTAACACATAGCTCAGGGGTGAGCAAATGTATCCATCACAAGTGCAAGCATCCGCTGAATCCGACCAGGTTATACGTATCTGGATGAGTCGAGTCGAGTCGTAGTGTATTGAATGAAGAGTCATGATATGCTTGGTTGTTGTATGAGTATGGGATGGTGAAAATATAATTGACTGTATGATGAATATGTTATTGGCTCTAGCTTACCCTTTCTGTTGTTTGTTGTATGTTCTGTGGTGTGGCTTTTTCTTTTGCGATGATCATCAATTTGATTGATGGGAGCAGATGGACGAGATTCTCGTGGCCAGCAAGGAAATGGAGATTCCGTTGCCTAGTCCGCGTGGATTGGACTATAGCTTCCTTTGGACTTTTCTTTAGGGCTATGGCCCCTGTATTTCGCTGTTCTTAGATTTGTAAACTTTTAGTCAAATCGTTATCCTGTTTTGGTTGGCATCGTGGTGTGCCTAATTTTGTAGAGGTGGTGTTAAGAACCCCAGAACTGCGTTGTTGTACTATCTTATGTGTGGCGTTTCCTTTAATTGCTATTTTAAATTAAATGGGACGTTACATGATTTTTATCAAAGATTTGTTTTGATAATTTTTTATTATAATTTTTTTTTTACAAATTTTATTCTATTTCAAAGTTTTAAATGAATAACTTTTGTAATAAAATATAATTTCTTTCTATTTGAGTTTATGAAATTAATTTACCCTTACAATTTTGTGTCTCTTTTATTTTATTTTTTTTCTTCTTATACGATGATGATGTATATTTTATATATGCAGAGTAAAAATAAAAGTTGATGAAGATAATAATTCAAGAGTTAGAATAATGAGCAAACTGGAACAAGAAGCTGGAGAAACAAAATAAGTGCATTTTAAATTAGAAGTTTATCCTGTTGAAAAGTTATATTTAATTTTATAGTTAGAAATCAAAATATTTATGACTTTATTTTGAATGCATTTCGAAAGAAAATCCTATTCGGCTATGAACCCTAGTATATTTTCAATTACCAACGCTATCGATATTTTTTTATAACAAGTATTTGTTAATTGATATTTGTTTATAAAAAGCTGGAATGTTACATATATTATATACTTTCAACTTATATTTTAGAAACTTAGATGGTTTTTACAAATTCTCTCTTTAAGTCTATTCTAAGTCTATAGTAAAATATATACTTATATAAAAGTGTTATACGATGACATTAACTTGTAAAATTTATAATTAACAGTGATTTTTTAATATATATATATATATATATATATATATATATATATATATATATATATATATATATAAACTACCATGCACTTAAATTAAATGTCACTATTATTACGAAAATCTAAAACAATATCTTTAAATGTTACATAAATGTAAACCTAAAAAATGTGAAAATTGCCAGACGAAAGTAACACTCTTTTTTCTTTTTTTTTTCTAAAGAGATATATTTAATATTTTAGGCATTTCAGGGACGCAACCTAATTTATCTCTTTAAAATTTATTGCGACTAAAAGTAATATTAAAAAAATACACTACGATTTACTTGATAATAAGTAGAGAATCATAATTAGAAGAAAATAACAAAAATAAGTGTCAAAACTCAAAAATGTATATAGAAGAATTGAAAATGTGGGAGTGTGGTGATGTAGCATAGAATCAAATCCAGAATTGTTGGGAAGCGTGTGATTTGATGAAGCAAGATTGATACGTAAGGGACACGTACTTGTGGAGTAGATATACATCAATTCCATCGTTTACATTTGCTTATTTATTTATTTAAACTTAAAACAGGAGTACATGTGATATTTTATTAAAAAAAAAGGAAAAGAATATAATGTTAATTTATTTTAATTGAAAGAAAAGAAGAAGGTAAAACTGACTAAAAAAATGCATTTTAATTAGCGTAATAAAATAATTTATTTACATATATTAATATATTAATAATATGTTTAGAAAATAATTTTTAAAATGTATATTGATTTAAAAATAATTTTAAAATATAAATTAAAGTTAACATAAATTTTAAATCAAAATAAAAAAATTATATAATTTTAATGAACAAAAGATCTTCAAGATAAAAATATTTTAAAAATTTAATTTAAAAAATATCATGATTTAAATAACTGAAAATGTTAAAATATAAATTATACTTTATTATGATTTAGATTATATTTAGATGAGTTAGATTTATTTTATTATTAAAAAAATGTATATTTTTTAATTTATTTATTTGAATATTGTTTTATAAAATAAATCTAACTCATCTAAATATAATTTTAGATTAATTTCAACATCAAGGCCAATTTGTTAATTTTGATTTTGTTTTTCAATTAAACTTATCACATCAATCAAATCATTCAGGAACATTCACAAACTTTATTTTTTAGATTCATTCACTTTCACCTACAAATCCCTTAAAAAGAACAATACAAACTTCATCTAATCTAGTCAAATCCATCATTTTCCTCTCTTCAAAATCAATCTTCATAAGTGAACATACCTTAATATTTTACACATGTCATACTCAAGGGTGAAACAGATAAAACACTTGTTTTAAGCCTAAATAACGACCTCAAGTTTTTTAGTACTAATATTCTTTCTATTAAATTAATTATAAAATTATATTTAAGAAAAAAAGACTCAAAAAAATATTTTATAATACTAATATATCTCTATTAAATTAATTATAAAATTATATTTAAGAAAAATTCTAAAAAAGTCTTAATATCCGTGTTTTTTTATTAGTATTAAAAAATATTATTTAATAAGTTAAAATCCTTTTTCAATAAATTATAATTTTGTTTAGTAAAAAAAATAGTTATTTTCATTCTGTTATAATCAATTTTGATTTTTATCTTCGTGACTTCTCGTGTACTCGTTTCACTCTTTGTCTCTATTGTTTTCTTATATTCTACAATTATTCTTTTAAGGATTGACATATTTTATTCCTTGAATCTCATGGTGTTTTTATGTACCATTCTTTTTATCCTTTTTTAGTAACGATCTTTCTTTCTATTTGTGTTGATGTTATTTCTATGTTATTTTTAAATTTTGTATTAGAGTTAGAAAAACTTATCTTTTGCCCAATTTTATTTTTCGGTATTTTTTTTATTTATGGGTTTCAAGAGTTTTTCTGTATAGATTTTGATGAAAAACTAAAATTTTGCTTGGATTAAATTGTATAACTATTAACTAGGTTATGGCTTTTCGTGGATAATAAAGATGAAATCTCTAATGAAATAAGCGATGAACACGAATTAGAATCAGAGAACAATATGATAGTTAAATAAAAATAATTACGACAATTTAATAGATAAATTTGCATAAGAAAAGATTCAAAATAAATTTTAAATAAAAAGCTTCATTTTTAAGTTTCTTTTAGGTCTCCCAAACCTTTGAAATGACCTTGCATGTGAACACTTACTAGATTTTTAACCATATTACGCAGACTCTACTCAACCAACAATATATCAAGATTTGTGTCTTCATCACCATGCAAGGTTAATTCACTGTAGCTCATAAGAATGATACTCTTTTACACTAAATATCACTGTATGAACCTTTATTGACTCCCATAACTAGACATATTATTCTATGTGAGTAGGATACTAGTAGAGTTAAAATAATTTTTTTTTACATAATCATCATTCAATACATTTTAAACTAAAAATCAATGCAGTACTTCCTCTTGGAAACCACTACACTCCCGTCATCCACACACCAAACAATCATACATATCATATTAAATCCTTAATAATCAACACATGCATAATTATAAATTCTAAAGCATGATAATTAAACAAATACAACTATTAACACCCAACATTAACCTATCTCACCCATCGAAAGTCATCCAGAAACTTTATAGGACTCAAGTTCTAATTTGTGCCCAGTGAAAACAAATCAGCGTTCAACGCCCTCATATAGCTCCCAACGAAATAGACCTGGTGCTTAATGCCTGAGCCCTAGAGCTCCCCAAAATTTAATTTCATATGGAGCCTAACGTCATGCATTTGACGCCCACCACTAATTGTGGAGTTCCCAACGATGTCTTGTTGAAGGATTATGTTGTTTTCTTTTAAGATTGTTGAATATGATGTGAGTTGATTAAGAAAGCTAAGTGAAATCCCCATTGGACATTAAGATAGCAAGCTATCTAGATGTGAAGGTTTCTTTCACAAAGCTCAAGAGAAGAAGATGATAAATTGATTCAAAACAAAAACGAAATGGAAAGCACATAAACCATAGAAAACCAAGAACAATTAAAGGAAGAAGAAAACATAAAATGAAAAGGAAAGAAATGGTAAAAATGTGAGAAGCACGCCACTACAAGGCTAAGCTAGAAACCATGGCAACCTTGAAGATGAGTGGATATGTGTCGCCACTTGCTATGCAAGATAAGGCTTAAAAGTATTCACTCCCTAGGGAGGAAACTCTCACAAATGGTTGAGACACAAGAGTGTTTTTTACTTCAAAATGTTCTACCCTTTTACATGTCTAGTAGCACCCTTTATATAGAAGAGTTTAGGGGCCTCTATGCAAATAAAAGATACCTAAGAATGTCTCTACAAAAACCTAACCCTAGCTTCTAGAAACTAGGTCAAATAAGGTTACAAAATGAGAGACAAAAGAGTTAACTATGGTGTGTGCAAGGCTAATTTCGTTCTAGCACTAAAGGAGACTAAGAAGGTGTCTCATATGTCTCCAAAAGTGGTCAAAGAGTGCTAAAAACAAAAGAGACCAAAGGTACATAAGTACACTTGCTTTATACTTTTTACTTTATGTTTTTTGCCTTTTCTCTTTCTTCCACCTATGCTCCATCTCATCTCCACTTCTCCACTAAGGTTGTGCCACATCACCCACCATAACTAATCTTACTTAAACCTACAAAACACATAAATAAAGATTAGCATGATGGCTTAAATCAAGTCAACTCTAGTCAACAAGTCAAATCTAGTCAAAGGTCAACAAATCAACTAATGTTAGTTCAACTAAGTCAACTTAGAAAACTTCAAACATAATAAAAACAATAAACATGGATGAAGGATTAGTGAACTTCTTTTCTAAACATGCTTAATCTTCTTAAACATGTGTATCCGTCGTTGGTTGGAATCAATCCTTCATCATGTCTATGGGAACCCAGCGCCATAAACCCTTTAAGATCCATGATTTTAGTTCACAATGGTCCCTAGTTGGCATCTGATGCCATAGACCACTGATCTAACTCCACTTTTTAAAGACGCTTAACAATTTTGAAATACCGCTCAACACCATACTGATGCTCAGATCTTAATAACCATAACCTGTTATCTAATTTGCTTATCTAGACAATTCAATATCTTCCTATAGTTCAAAAATATTATGATTTAATTCAAAATAAACCTTAAATAAAACGAATTGGGCAATCCTGTTATAATCCGTGAGTCCCACTAATATTAATTTTCATTTATTAAGGAGAATAAAAAACATCAATTAAACTCACCGTAACAATATACACATCAAAAATTACAAACAATATACACAAATTCACCTTCAGCTCTTAAACCTTGCATGTAAGACTCGTAACCCTTACATGCAACAGATCTTTCTAAAAAGATAATAAAAGATGAATTCATTCTATTTAAGATTCTAATCAGAGTTATAACACTTTTTGTTAAAACTTTAATAACATACTTCAATTTTTGAACAAAAGAAACATATAGTCATAGATCCAGAGAGAATAACGAGAAAGAATTAAGAAAATATTTTAGAGAGATTTAGTTTATTTAATATTTTATTTAAAATTTCTATAACAATAATTTTTTTAAGCATGGTGACATGAAAGAATTAAGAAAATATTTTCGAAAACTTTAATTTATTTAATATTTTATTTAAAATTTCCATAATTATAATTTTTTTAAGCATTGAAGAAAAGAAAATATTATGTTTCTGATATTAAATTTTTTATAATATCATTTTTCATTTTCTATATTAAAATGTTAATAAATATTAGATAAATATGGGACACAAAATTTAATATCCTATTAAAGAATAAGAATGGTAGACAGATATTTTAATATGGAGATAATATCGAATATAATGAACCTTCTCTATTGTTATTTGTCTTCAACTAAAACATCACAAAAATTTCTCTTTTATAAAAACCCTTTTGAAATGTCGTCATTATTGTGAGAACCTCCTCTGCCACCACTTCACCAGAAACAAAACTCACTCTCTCTCTAATACCCTCTCATTCCCCTACTCTTTCTATGCCTTCTCTCTACCAAATTCACCCAAAGAATTTCTGCAGTAGGTCTAATCCTCTTCCCTATTGCAGAATTTAGGGCTGAAGCAAGATCAGAACCACTTCCCCAAGCTGAGTCTTCCTTTCCTACGCGTAAGTCAACTTGTATTCCCCCCTCATATTCTGATTTTCAAATTCTAAGTAATTCCAGCATTCTGGGTTGTGGTAGAATCTGTTCTCACCATTTGCAATAGTAATTCAGTGCCTTAGGTTGGGAGTTTAAGGTATTCTCTTTGGTTGAAGAGTCAATTCTAGTGGAAATTCCAAAGGTAAGGGGAGTTAGCTAACTTTTACTCAAACCATTTAGAATCTATCTTGATAAGTCTGAATTGTATGCTTAAGTATTGAATTGATGATTGAATTGCGTAATTACTGTGTGTTGATGAGTTTGTGATGAATCTAAACTCTTGCATGTAAGAACAGGCTTGAAAACTGGTATTTTCGCCTGGACAAGTGATTCTTGGGACTCGGTATAGCCTTAGACGCAAAGGGAACTTACCCTGTGAGAGGTTGGGTGATAGCCCCTTGTGTCCAAACTCTGCAGAGTTTGGGAACCTTCACAGGTGCAAGCCACCAAGAGCTCCAATGTCGTTTACACAATCCAGATATCAAGTCTAGAATTTTATGTATAACTGCAATATGTTTGTGATTGATGTTTGCAATATGAATTGTACGTTTTTCTCTCAAATCTCAGTTTGCTCACCCTTATCATTCATGTTTGTTTTTCCTTGTATTTTCTCCTTGCTATGATCACCTGCTGTTGGTGTGAATAGGGCCAAGTCCAGATGATGATGCCCCTCTCTCTAGCAGGAGCTGAGTGATTGCTGAATAGTTCCGTGGTAGTTCTCATGGATTAGATACCATGTAATTATGTTCTTCACCAGAAATTTATAGGATATATTTTTGAATGATTGTATCAACTATATGATCTATATTGCTGCACTCTTTGCTACTTGTGCTTAATCATAATATAATGTTTTATTTGATAGCGTGAAAAACTATTAAATAAAATATTACAATTATTCTTTTGCAAAATGTTTTAAATAGCTCTATTTAATCCCCTTCTATATATAATATATCATTTTTCATATTTTCTGAAAAATACACTATACAAATTATCAGATGGCTTTTAGATTACACCTATTAGAAGCTTTTGATAAAATATGTTCTGAAAACCATTCAAGACTACTCATTCTAAAACTCACAAATAATAAGATTTATTACTATAACATGATCTTTCCGGAAAAAGTTTTGAGAAGTTCTTTTAGAATAATTCGAAAAATGCAAAAGCAAACTTTTTGAGAATTTTTAATTTTAGAATGCTTTCTAGAATAGTTTGCTTGGAGGTTTGGCGTTATAAGAATTTTGAAAAAAGCTTTTGCCACAAAGGCATCGTACTAAGCCACCATATTATTTTACCTTTTTCATTTGATATCCAACTTTGATTAAGACTTTATAAGAGCCAAGTTTCTTCTTCACCAAACAGCTACGCACCCATTTACCAAATACTAAGATCTTTCAATATGCCACAATGAAGTGAATTACGCCCTTACCAAAATAACCAATTAAACCTTAACTACATGGTAATGGATCCAGAAATGCAATTGTACTCTCAAAATCCAAACAGTAGCGGCACAAATAATAGTAACACATTAAATTCGGAAGGCAAACGTAAAACCTAAACTCCAAGATCTTAATTATTTGTTTCCAAAATCAATTTGGAAAGTATGAACCCATAAAAAAGAAGGCATATTCAGTTCCAGAAGGAAAATATAAGACACAAATAAAAAGTCTTTTAAGAGGAAATCACATCAACCAAACCAATATAATTTCAACATGAATTTCCACTCCAGTGCCCAGGGATGAAGGAGTATACCATCTAATGCATATTTAAGATGCGTCAACCATGGAAAAACTCTGATTTATCGGTACGAGTCGGGGCGCTTTGGCTTGCTTTGAACAACAGCTTCAATCTTCTCCATCACAACAGGAGTCAACAATGGAATGACATCGATTGCTTTCATGTTCTCATGAATCTGAGCAAAAGAAATCACAAAAAAAATAAGATAATATTGCAAAAGCAACGTTCCTTCTTGCAAGTTATATCTCAAACTAAGAATGACATCAATTGTTTTCATGCTCTCCTGAACAAGTTGAATAAAAGACAGGAAACAGAAAAAATATGAAAAATGTGCACATACAGGGATGTTTAAGCAATTATTTCATTGCCTAACTATATGTACAATATATTTTTCAATCCTCTTTATTACGAAAAAGTAATTTCTAAAGTTACGAATATACAATATGCATATGGTTAAAGGAGGAATTCTTTTTCTTCTGCTACTACAGGATACATTGGTTTGTTTATTGCTTCTTTGCTCAATCAATGCAAACTAAACTGTGCATCCTGAGATTGACCGTGTAATGTAAACCATTCTGTTGTGTGCCTTAATGAAACCATCACATTTCAGATGGTTCTCTGTATGAGCTATACTATACTTCTGAGTAGAAGAAGCTCCACATTTCTACACCAAATGCAGTCATTTAGACATTTTATCCTCCTTTTCCCATTTAATTCAGTCCATAAATCTTGTAATCCTTAAAACAAAAGCTCATAGTTACAATCCAAACTTAAATAAATATCAATAGAACTCGTTAATATTAGTCACCTGTAAGCTCACATGACTAGATCGACTCCACAAAGAGATTAAAATTGAACAAGGTTCCCAAATGCACCTTATATATGATAACCACACCGCATTACACATTACCTTTAATCATGTTTTTCATGCGAGGACACAAGAACAAACACTTACCATTTCATCTCAGAACTCATCAAGAACAAAATTCAATAATAGGCAAAATAATGAAAAGTAATGAAAAAATTACCAATAATACTAGGTCATAGGAATTGACAACTGAACAGCATTTCAACAAATTACAATAAACATTTCAACAATAGATAACTGGCTATCTCATTAAACAGCTAAAAGAACTAACCTGAGACTCCTTTGTAGCACCACAAATAACAGAAGAAACATTAGGATTAGCAGCACACCACGCAATCGCAAGTTGTGCCAGTGGAACACCAAGCTCATCTGCAATTGGCTGTAATCCATCAACCTTCTTAAGCACATCATCAACCAGTGATCTCGATGCCAGATTCTGCGAAAAGAACCACACAAAACATACTTAGACAAAAGCCAAAATAGTCAATATGAATTAAACAAAAAGATCCCAGATCACCGAGATTGTAAGCACAAATAACCATAGTCCTAAACTTTACAAAATCATTTCTTGTCTGAAAAACACTAAAAGCAAATGCCAGACAGAATCAACTAAAATGAAGATTGTTCATGATTTCATCAAATGGAAAAGTACTTTGTAATTTTCCAAAGAAAATCTGCTATCTGGCGGTATAACTCCTTTCTTATATTTCCCGGTGAGCACTCCAGAGGCAAGAGGACTCCATGTAGTGAGGCCTATGCCATAGTTGGTGTACAGAGGAAGATACTCAGACTCAACCTACACCATTATACAGTCAAATCAGGTCAATCAAACCAACAGAACCAAATAAAACAGAGTAATGAAAAAAAAAATACTACAAACTACAATACAATATCTAACAAACTCCTTGAACACATTAATTACCAATAACAAAGTTAAACATATAACAAAAAAAAAAAAACTTTTACTCCATAAACAACAATTTTTTCCTTCTCAACACATGCAATATGAGAGAGGATTCAACGATGCTAAAACGGCAACAGCATCGCAGTTAAATAACTGTGAGCCATTGGATTTTGTAAATGCTTCAGCCTTTACCACTTGTTTTATGCAAGGTTTGTGAGTGATTTCTTCCCAGATGATGCTATTATGCCCGTTATCTATCCGACCAATAAGGTAATTTCAACTCTCAACTTTCTCTAATAGATTTTAATTATTATTTTTTTAAAAAACAGTTTATGCTAAAACTTTCACTATTTTCCATTTTAAAATGATTATTAACCACTCATAAAACACAAATCGGACTTTAACATATCGAAAAGAAACAGTAGTATTCACTTTTTTCCTTCCCATGTAAGTGCTTATTCAGAGAAGTTGAATCATGCAATAAAATAAGTATAAAAAGAATTAGCAAGTGACTAGGTGGAGAGGAGTGGAGCAAGAACCTTGTGCCTGGCCAAGAGGTTATACTCCGGCTGTTCAACAATAGGCCCGACGAGGTCGAGTCTCTGGGCCACAGCCCAGGCCTCAGTGATCTGCTGGGCCGACCACTCACTGGTGCCCCAGTAGAAAGCCCAGCCGTTGTCAATAACGTGGTTCATGGCCCGCACGGTTTCCTCGATGGGCGTGGAGATGTCGGGGCGGTGGCAGTAGAGAACGTCGACGTAGTCCATGTCGAGGCGCTTGAGCGAGGCCTTGGTGCCCTCCACTATGTGCTTACGCGAGAGGCCCTTGTCGTTGGGGCCCTGACCGCCCCAGAAGATCTTGGTCGAAACGACGACGTCGGAGCGCTTCCACCCGAGCTCCCGGATCGCCTGCCCCATGATCTCCTCGGCGCGGCCGTTGGCGTAGACCTCGGCATTGTCGAAGAAGTTGACGCCGTGGTCGCGGCAGGTCTGGAGCAACGCCTTGGCCTCCTTCACGTCCAACTGGTTCCCGAAGCTCACCCACGCGCCGTACGACAACTGGCTCACCTTCAGCCCCGATCGCCCAAGGTTCCTGTACTGCATCGTGCTGGATTCTCTTCTGCGAGAAAATCTAGAGAGAGAGTGAGAGAGTGAAATCTAGAGAGAGAAAAACGCGAGAAAATGGTGCTGCGTACCAACTGTTTGAGATGGGGACGGAACTTGGAAGAAGATAAATGAACGTGGTCATCGATGATACAACTGAACATCTATTACACTTTTTTCTAGAATCATCGTTTTTTGTGGCACAAATGGTTTTCCCAAATTATCCTTTACTTTTAAGAAAATTCCTAAACAAATCCACTCACTTTAATTCATCAGATAGAGTCGAATAGGAAGAATATAACGGAATATTTGGGAGATTGTGTTTTTATATAGAAAATTGAAACACTTAATTGAAAGAATTTAAATTTAATGTTACGTTAAACATTTTAAATTTACTATTATCAGTATTATAGATTTTGAAGTTTGTAATCTCTTTTCCAACATTATTCATTTCTATATAATTGTTAGAAATTATGATAAAATTTTTAATTGAACAAATAAATTGAATGAGAGGTTTAAGTTAATTTTATTGATTTTTTTTCCGATATCACTATTTTAGAGAAAAGTAAAATTATTATCATTTTCATGTTATTTTATGTGATGTAATTGATGCTAAATGCTACTCTTCTCGGGACTCTTCTATTCGAGTGACGCTGGACGACAATAAATGAAATTGGGAAGTGTCCGGATGACTTTAAAAATGTTCTTTAAACTTCATAATGGTTTCTTTAAAATAAATATATATAGATATATTTTAATTAACAAGTCACAATATTTTACTTTCATTCAAATCCAACATGCAACGACCACATACACTACATAGATCTATACATCAAGGATATCTGTCACCTTCAAAAATACACATATTTCTACAAGAATCTAGCATATAATTTGTTATCCAAAACTTATATTTACAAGATGATATAAGAAAAATGACCGATATAAGTTCATTATAACATAAGTCACACATCGACATGTGTCACAATGTTCAAAAACTTTTTTGTTTGTTTCTCATCACCTAATATCTTATTTTATGTGACTTAAATAATTAGTGAAGTAGAGAGACTGTACTATCACAAAGGTATCAATACTCAATACACAACACAAACAAAAATTCACATATCATCCCATATATGTAAATATAATTTCACATAATTATCATCAATTTAGCAAATATTATTATATAATATAACTCATTAAAATAAAAACAAACATCAATAAAATATAAAACATACATGTTCAATAAATTAGAGAGACAATTTTTTTTAGAAAAATTGGGAGTAAAACATTTATGGATTTGAATTTGAGGGATGTTTCAGGCCTATTATGCATTCATAAAACTAAAGTATTATCTATTAGAATGAATGATGTCTTAAAGTTTAGAAACAAAAATGTGTAACAAGATGATGATTTAAAGTAGACAATGTTACTTGAAGGTAATAAAAAGCAAGCAAGAATGATATAGAAAAGTTTGTAGTTTCTTGTTCAACTTATTAAAAAATAAAAGGTTGAACATCAACAATATAATGATATGTTAACGCATTTAGATATCCCAGTGTGAAAGTGAAATAATACTTTTATGGATTTTGTTACTGACTTGCCATGTATAATGAAGAAACATAACTCGATGTGGGTAATAGTGGATAAAGTATAAAAGATTGTGCACACTCTACCAATAGAATTGAATGATTTCTAGGCATAAGTTAGTTAAAACTCATGAATGAGATAACCAAATATCATGGTGTACCCCTCCAACATAATATTAGACTGAGATTTCCATTAACTTTTTTTTTTCGCAAATACTTCAAGAAACCTTGCAAACCAAAACCCCAACTCATCTCAGCATATCATCCCTTGGTTGATGCACAATCTAAGAGAATTATCCAAATCTTAAAGGAATTGCTTAAAACTTATGCATTGGATCATTTGTGAAGTTGGAATGAAATTTTACCTTTGGTAGAATTCTTCTACAATAACAACCACTAAGAAAGTACATGTATGGACCGTAATGAAACATTATATAGAAGGAAATGTATAACACATTTGTATTAGTTTCAGGATAGTGAAAGTATATTGATTGAACCAGACTTAATACCACAGACTAATGAGAAAGTTAAAATGATTTAGGAAAGGTTGAAAACATCTATAAGTATACAAAAATATTATACAAATCAAAGAATAAAGTCTTTAGGATCCTTTTTATAAAGAATATGTTTTCCAAGAGCTACATCATTCATAAGGGTGAGAAGAGCAATCAAATCAACATAGCTAATTCCAAAGTTCATAAGATATAGTTACAGAATTTACCAACATTCACATCATCTTTCATCCATAACTAACAAAATATGTATCTTATTTCAATCATGTCCTAAAGTTTAATTCAATGCTACTAAATAAAAATACATCCTTTGAAGTGGAACTAGTTAGAGTTCTAAATTCTAAAGTAACTACGTAATAAGAATATCAATCTAGTGAGAGAGTTGTGACATACCATATTCGGTGATTCCATTTGACAAATAGAGGAAAGGATATGATAATCATACCCCCAATCTTTTATTAGTAAGATAATTTTCGTTTTTTTTGTTGTTAGAGATATTTGTAAGACTCGTGCATTACTTTTCACATTCATTCTCCTTCATGAAAAAAATTTGCTCTCTCTCTCTCTCAAACTTTCTCTCCTTTCTCTCCAATTTTCTTCCTTCATAGCAATCTTTTTTAGAATTTGATCACACCTCACATCAGTTGGATATTTTTGTAAGATCAAATTTTCAAATAGAATAAGTTTCTATTTGTTTTATATATTATTTCTTCTCTTATATTTTTATGATTTTTTCATCAATCTTGATAGGTTAGTTAAGAAAAGTAATTCTTTCAACGTGAGTTAGTTGTTTGATAATTTCTTTGAATGCTTGAGCTTAAATGTTATCGAATTTTATTTGATAAATGATATTTTAATGTGTTTTTGGATTAGATACTCTTATGAATATATTGATATGGTGACCAAATTATGCATGTTAATTATAGAGTTTCCTTTAATGAGTTTTAAATATATATATATATATATATATATATATATATATATATATATATATACATATATATATAATAAATTTTCAAATAAGATCATTTAGCCATCATTATGAAGTTTGACATCTCGACTATGTAGACACCCTAAAACGCATCAATCATTTGTTATCACATGAAAAATTTATTAAAAATTAAAATAAAATAATTTAAAGCATGGGGGATCATGTCAAACTCGTGATAAAATTTATATTTCACGAGGCAGAAAAACTATACCTATTATGAAAAACAAAATCTAAGAAAATACATCGAGGTAAATCATTAAATCACCTATATTGTTCTCTATGAATTAAAGCTAAATTAGCTAACTTATTAACACAATTATTTCCTTCCATGAAAACTTTGAACTGTATATGCGTACAGAAATGTAAGCACCAATGTCATCTCCCTCTAAAACTCCAACAAACCACTCGTTGATCCTAAAAACCATGACAGACTAAATAATAATCACTTTCCAACCAAAATTTCTAAAAATACCCAAGACAACCTATAGTTGCACAATCAATATTCACCTTAATTCAATTAGTAGATAAAACTTGCTACATTACGTCCATAAATGAAACCACCATAGTTTAAATATTGAAAAATTTCAGCACAAAAAAATCAGAGACAATATTACTCATATGTTTCTTATATTTATTCACAACCATACGTACTAACTCCGAAATTTGAAAAGTAGGAGAAGAAAATTTAATTGGATCCTCAAATCTAATATAATTTCTCATTCTATAAATCATCCAAATAATCATAGTAATGACAATCACTTTAATCATTTTAAGCAAAAGGACTACAAGGAGACTTCATAAATTAGACAACAAAATCCAAAATAAAAATTGCAAATTTTGAAAAACTTCCTTTAATCATTTCCATAATTGTATATCAATCAAACAATATGTAAGAACAAATGATAAAAAGATTTAACATTATTAGAACACAAAGAATAAATTTATATAACATGTTTTATGATAAATTATAAATTTTATATAATTCTAAACTAGCAAACTTTGAGTTAATATATTAAAATATTGTTTTAAAATATGTCAATAATGATGTTTAGTTTATGCAAATTATAATTTAGACTAATTATTTGAAATGTTAAAAAATTGTATTATCCAAATGCTTTTAAAAAAATTTCTTGAAATTTTAAGATACACTTGAGTAAATATAAATTTACGAATGTTGTTTTGATATGTTTCTATTTAGTATTTAGTATGTATCAGTAATTTAAATAACATGCCATGTGTAGGCTTAAACATCGTGAGTCACATTAGCCAGGTTTATAAAAAATTCAAGAACTAAAATGTGAAATTTTTTATTCAGAGAAAAAAAATACAATAACCTTTAATTGAAGAATTTAACCATATTTAAACCTACAAATATTGATCCTAGATGATGAATATGAGATATTGTCAACATCATGCACGGTAAACCGCTTCAAACAACTGTTAAAGTTTGGCCTCAACTTAAATATTTAATAAATGTACAATGTTCATCGAAAGAATAAAAAAATGTGTTCTGATCTGAACTCACATCGTGGGTTATTACGTTTGAACAATTATTATATTAATTTTTTTTATCCAAATAACAAAAACAAAAAAAAAAAAACGAGGCACGGATCTCATAATACTTGTACTAAAATGGGAAAGAACATTAGATCTCAAATCTTAAATCTAGGGTTTAATATTTCTTGTTTTTTTCCATAATAATTAAGTTAAGAATAGTAAGAGAGACATTTTAATATAAATAATTAGCTTAACCTCGAGGAGAATCGCAGCAATTATAAAAAATTAAAATACTTAATAATTAAATATACCTAATAATTAAATTATTTATAATTAAATTCTCTTTATTTTTTAAATAATTAGTTTTGATAAAGTAATTAAAATGTTTTAAATTTGATTTTTTATTTTAATTAAGAAATTTAATTTCTATTTATTAGTGAATTCAATTTTTATTTTTAAGTCTAATTTAACTTAGTTTGAATTTCGGCCTATCTCGGACTATCTCGATTTTTAACCTAGTTCGACTTTCAGATTGTGCCAACTTGACTCGAGCTTCGGCCTGTGCCGGTTCAGCTCGACCTTCAACCCGACCCATATTGTCTTGACCTTCAACACAGGTCAACCTTTTGTCCCGAGTCAACCTAACTTGACCTTCGGAGCCGACTTGACTCAAACTTCGGCTCAAGCCGGTCCGGCTTGACCTTCGGCTAGGCAAACAAAACTCGACCTTCGGCCAAACTTTGGTCAGGTTTGACTTGGCATAGAGTCATCTCGTCTCGATCTTCGTTAAGGCCTACTCGGCTCAACTTATGGCATGGGTCGATTCACCTCGACCTTTAGTCTAGACCGAATAGGCTTGACCTTCGCTCTCGACCGACTCGTCTCGACCTTTTTCACAGGCTGGCTTAGCTCAACCTTCGGATCAATCCGGGTTGGGTCGACCTTCGATCATGGTGGCCTAGCTCGGCCTTCAGCTTGGGTCGACCTGACTCGACCTTTAGCTTGACTTGACCTTCTACCCTGGTCGGCTCGACCTTCAGTCTAGACAGACTAGACACGACCTTCGACCTAAGAAGCCCAACCCACACATCATCCTGAGCCGACCAAGTTCGACCTTAGGCGCATCCCAGTCTGACTTGATCCTCAACCTAGGACTGCTTGGCTTAACCTTCTATTTGGTTCGGCCTGTCTCAACCTTCAATCAGTCTTGACCCGTGCTGCCTTGACATTCGACCCGGGACGACCCGACTAGACCTTTGGCCTGACTTGACCCGGCTTGACCTTTGGCCTGGGACAACCGACTTAACCATCGTTCTAGTCCTGCCTAACTCAACTTGCGGCTAGGACCGGACCATCTTGGTCTTCAGTCAAGCCCGACCCAACTTTACCTTTGATGTTAGTCGGCCTAGATCGACCTTCAGCCCGGGCCTGCCCAAGTGGACTTTCAACCTAGGGTAGCCAATCAGTCTTCGGCCTGAGCCGACCTGGCTTAACCTTTGGCTCGAGGTAGCACGATTCAATCTTCGGCCCGATCTAACCCGGCTCGACCTTCGACCCCAACTGGGTCGTATGGACCTTCGGCCCGTCTCTACCTAACTCGACCTTTGACACAAGTGATTAGTCTCGACCTTTGGCATGGGGCGGCCTGACTTGACCTTCGATCAACCTACCAATTTCGACCTTTGGCTCAACCCATGCCATCTCGACTTGCAACTCGAGTTTTCCTTCGGCCTAGCTTTGCCCGACCCGGCTCAACTCGACCTTCGACCCAAACCGACTCGTCTCAATCTTTTTTCCAGCCCGTATTAACTTACTTGTGGATTTTTTATGTCCTAACCAATGAACAATTTCACAACTTGGAGAATTTCAATTTCCTTATTTTTTTAGTGAATTTCAAGTTTTACTATTTTAGTTATTTGAAATACTTTGTTAAAATTCCTCGGTTTCAATTTCATTTTAATCTCCTAATCCAAAGATATCACTTTCCTTGAGAGAATTTCAAATTTTGCAAATAAGTGAATTACTCTCCTAAATTGCCTCATCCAAACACACCATAAATATATTTTGAATCTCTTAAAAGAGGGTAAGTTTTGATTTTGGTTTGTAAAAGTTTTGTTTGGTTTTGAACTATTTTTGCTTTTGATTCTAATATTATATGATATTAATTAATCACTTTTTAAAGTCAAATGATATTCCAACTTACGCATATTAGTATTTTTTTGGGTGTAGGGTTCGAATGTCTACTCAAACAATTTTCAAATCCTTCAAGTCTCGTATCTTGCTATCCGTTTGGTGTGGTTGTTCGTCAACCAATCAGAGTGTACTGGTTAAAGGTGCTTCAATGCTAAAGTTAGAGCGTGATTGACCATTTATAGCAATAAATGTTGCAATTAATGTGAGACAAAAGTTCCAACAACCACACTTTTGACTTGTATTTATAGTTTTCTTCATGGACCCACGATCCTAATCACAGAGTCCAATCACCCTGTAAACCTGATTACTGACCTATTTATGTTAACTAAATCACTTATTGACTCTCGGTTGTGCCGCTCGGCTGGCCGCCCAAATGTGATGCATGATTTGTATAAAGGACTGGGAAGGAATCATGTGGACAATCTAATGGACGGGAACTATGGTGGATTTACGTGACGTGCGAGTGGACATACTTATTTGAAGGAACAATATAACAAAGATTAACATTTACAAGAAGTATTGTCGCACGACTCTGGTTGACTTGATTGGTTAACTCTATATGATCGACCAAGACATACAGTACAAGTATAGTGATATAATATCAATATATGAAACATAAATAAAAATCTTATAGTTCAACAAATAAACTCTTATTTATTTATCTTATAAGACTATAAAATGTTTAATATATTAAAATTCACGTATTATTATAAAATTAAAAAGAAAATATTTTAAATATAACAATAAAATAATAAAGAACAATTAATAAGAATAAAAAATATTTGAGGTACGTCTTCTCGAAAGAAAGCAAAAACCAGTTTTTGTAACACATTAATTTTGAAATTTGGTATGTAATTTTATATTAGTATTTAATTTTATAAATGACTACAAATCCAAGGTTAAAAATGTTTTATCCGATAAAATTTTAGTTCTTATAATTTTTTTTTTCATTTCTATAAAAGTTGAAATGTTTGAATTTAGCCATAGTAAAATGCGTAAATTTTTATTTTATTCCTTATAATATTTTCTTTTTGGTTTTAATTTTCAAAAATTTCAAAACATTATATTTAGTTTCTATGATTCATGTTGAAACAAATAAATAAAATTTTGTTTTACCAATTTTAAGCTTTTTTAATATCACATGTTGCAGTTATGCTATAACAAATATCTAAACAGTATCATATAATACAAGGAATTAAATTTTGTAATTTTATAATTTTAAAAAGACAAAAAAATATAAAGACTAAAATCAGAATTCACTAAATTTATATTAACGTTATATATAGCCACAAAATAAATCAAACACAGCATTTAAATATAAGTAAAAAAAAACACAGACACTGTATGAGAGTACTAGCAATCCAAAGAAAAAAGGGGTTTCTCTCTGCACCTCCAATGATTTCTCCTGTACCCCCAAAACTTACTTTAATTCCATCTTTGCCCATGGTTAAAAAATGAATTACTGTTTTTTTACCGCAGTGGACCCCAAATACTCGTGCCTCACCGCATTGCACCCCCAAAAGCAGATTCCCTGCACGCTCTGCACCCCCTGCACTTGGAATCTTTGACCTAAGTTTTTTTTGACCTTAGTTTTTTTAAGGTGCAGGGCCTCCATCCTCCACACACTATCCCCCTTCTCCCTCTTCTCCCTCTTCTCCCACACAACAGCACCCACCTTCTCCCTCTTCTCCCTATTCTCCCACACAACAGCACCCACGCCATCCTTTTCTCTTCTCCACACACCATTCTTCTCCCCAGCGTCGGCAACCGCGTTTCATATCTTCCCGCCACTTCTCCATTTTTCACAGTACGTGTGTATTTTGATTTTAATTGATTTTAGTTGTAGGTTTGAATGTGTACATCTTCGCTGTTTTGTCTTAAACCTGCTTCGGAAATAGTTTGGAAGGTGTGTTGTGTTGATGTCTGTGTATTTGAGAGAGGGTTTTCGAGTTTTTTTTTCTTTGTTTTAGGAAACGGATTGTGGAAGCCGTTTCCCCTCCCGTTTCCTTTTTTTAATTTTTTTTTCAAAAACGGATTGTGAAATTTGTTTGTTTTTTTTTTTGGAAACGGATTGGATTGTGTA